>Ga0190315_1000070_pt1 | contig 61440 bp, 55 predicted proteins | sample 48701101_MG_FD_161673 | JGI IMG/M metagenome (GOLD analysis project Ga0190315, IMG submission 161673) | Hydrothermal vent sediment bacterial communities from Southern Trench, Guaymas Basin, Mexico - 4870-11-0-1_MG | ecosystem: Environmental > Aquatic > Marine > Hydrothermal vents > Sediment ...
CAATAAAGAAAGCAACAGGAGGAAAAGCAATCTATCCAAGTGATATTGGCTGTTACACCCTTGGTCTCCTGCCTCCTCTTAAGACCGTTGATACCACAGTGGCAATGGGTGCTTCAATTGGAATAGCTCATGGATTGAGCATAGCTCAGAATGGAAGCTTAAGCGAAGAACAGCAAAGTCCAGAAAAGCAGGTAATAGTTGCCACAATCGGAGATTCAACGTTCTATCACACGGGACTACCAGCGTTAGCAAATGCCATATACAACCGCTCTAATGTGCTTATTGTAGTCCTTGACAACCTCGTCACGGCAATGACTGGTGACCAGCCAAACCCAAGTACGGGACAAACTCCACACGGCATTGGTAAGAGGATACCAATTGAGGATGTCGCAAAGGCTATGGGTGCTGACTTTGTTGCTGTCGTTGACCCATACGACATCAAAGCAACTTATGAGACTGTGAAGAAGGCCCTTGAGGTTGAAGGAGTTAGCGTTATAGTTTCAAGACAAGTTTGTGCCTTACATAGGATCGGCCAAATGAGAAGAAGGGGCGAGAAGTGGCCAATCTACCAGGTAAATGAAGAAAAGTGCACTGGTTGTAGGGTATGTATCAATGCTTATGGCTGCCCAGCGATTTACTGGGATGAGGAGAAGAAGCAGGCAAGGGTTGAACCAACAATGTGCTGGGGTTGTGGAGGTTGTGCGCAAGTGTGCCCGTTTGGGGCTTTTGAGCCTATGAAGGAGGGAGAACAATGAAGGAGTATAATATTGTCATCACAGGAGTTGGCGGGCAGGGAGTTTTAACAGCAGCAAACATACTTGGCTGGGCTGCACTCCATGCAGGCTATAAAGTGAGAGTTGGTGAAGTTCACGGAATGAGCCAAAGGTTCGGAAGTGTTATAAGTTATGTGCGCTTTGGTGAGGACGTTTATGGTTCCATGGTTCCTGAAGGAAAAGCTGATGTTATGCTATCTTTTGAGCCTGTAGAAGCACTTAGATACGTGAATTATCTTAAGGAAGGTGGAATGGTTGTCGTAAACACAAAACCAATTGTTCCAGTGCAAGTTTCAATGGGAATGGCAAGTTATCCAAGCCTTGAAGAGATAAGAAAAGTTTTTGAGGAGGAGTTCAAGGCAAAATGGATTGGATTTAACGCGGAAGAGCTTGCAGAACAGGCTGGGCATGTTGTTACAACAAACACAGTATTAATAGGAGCCTTAACTCAAATTCCAGAGTTCCCACTTGATGCAGAACACGTTAGGGAAGTCATAAAAATCAGCGTTCCACCTAAAGCCGTGGACATGAACATGAAGGCCTTCGACCTCGGAATAAAAGCCGCAAAAGAGATTTTGAAGCTTTAGGCTCTTTCTTTATATTTGTATTTCATTTGTGCTCCCAAAAAATCAAACTAGACTTCTAACCTCTTGACTGCCCAGTTATAAAGCACTACTGCGATTATTAGAGTAGTAAGTGTTGCTAAATCTAGCCACAGGATATCAGGTGCTATCTCACTTGCAGGCCTGTGATAAATATCCAAAAGACGGAAGTCCTTCTGCCAAAATTCTTATGAGTGTTGTTTTACCAGCACCATTTGGCCCTAAAAGGGCAAACCCTCTTCAATTTTTAAGTTTATCCCTTTCAACGCTAAAAAACTCCCGTAACTTTTCACTAGATTTTTGATCTTAATGGCCGACATAAATGCACCTAGTGTTCTAAATACCTGGTTAGGTATTTAAAGATTGTCTTTCATCTTTTAAGAATTAGAAAATACTTGTTATTGACATTTATAGTCAATTTATTTGTTAATTTGCCATCCTCAAAACACATCACCAAAAACTCTCTTCATAACCCTAAGCTAAATCCCCACCACTCACTCTGTATTTTCCTAACCTCTTCAACAACCTTAATTGTTCCATATTTTGGAGAAATCTTCTCAAGCTCAGGCTTTCCTTCGAGATAGCCCTCAATAAAAGCAGGGAGGCCCTTTCTTAAGCCTACACTATATCCTCCTTCAAGAATAAGGGCCAAACTAAATCTTGAAAGTGAAGCTCCAGCAAAGTGATAAAACTTCTCACTCAACTCCATCGTAGCTAAGCCATCCCCTTTAAAGGCATCAAAGCCCGCCGAGACCACAATGACCCGTGGCTTGACATCCTTTAAAATGGGAAGAACTATTTCCTGCCAAACGAAGATGTAATCATCGTCTTTTGAGTAATGTGGCATTGGGACGTTAACTTTGCTCCCTTCTGCCCCTTTGCCGCCGATATCGTAAACATCACCGCTTCCCGGATAAATGCCACCTTCGTGGATGTCAATATGAATGACATCTTTATCTTCCCAGAATATCTCTTGAGTGCCATTTCCATGATGGACATCAAAGTCTATTACAACCGCCTCTCCAAGAGCATCTTTAATCTCAAGAGTAGCCCCGGCAGAGTTGTTGAATATGCAGAAGCCGAGGGTAGGTGCATTGAATGCCCTCCCACCTTTACCAGCATGATGACCTGGTGGCCTGACTAAAGCCAGATAAAGATCTTTCTTTTTAAGTGCAAGTCTTGCCGCTTCCATAGCCGCACCAAATGCTTTAAGGGCAGCTTTCCAAGTAGCTGAAGAGACATAGGTGTCGGGATCAATGAAAGAAAAGCCCGTTTTTGAGAGTTCTCTTATTTTTTCAACATATTCCTTCGAGTGGGCTCTTAGAAGCTCTTCAACTTTTGCCTCAGGAGGTTCCTCTACGTTCTTCCATAAGTCGAATTCTTTAAGCCCTTCAACGGCAAATTCAAGCCTTTTTGGATTTTCAGGATGATATCCTTCTGGTTTATGATCTTTAAAAACCTCGGAATAAAAAATTCTCATATTCCCTCCCTTAGAAAAGTGGAAAAAGATTAGAATTCCTCTTCTTCAATAAGCCCATATTTATCAAGCTCGTGAAGAAGCTTTTTAACGGCTTCCCATGCGTCGTGTTCACTCTTTGCTCCACTGCACACGATTTTTCCGGAGCTGAAAAGAAGTATAACCGCCCTTGGATCCTTGACACGATAGATAACACCAGGGAACTGCTCCGGCTCATATTCACAGTTGGGCAATACAAGAGCGACGGCATCGAGATTAAACTCCATCTTAAGATCGCCGCTAAAGACCATGTTTTGGATATCTATCTCGGGGGCCCTGCTGAATTTAGTCCCAATCTTTGAGAGCATTTCAACAAGCTTTGAAACCGCTGCTTGGATATCTTCAACACTTTTTGCCCCAGTGACCACAAGTTTACCAGAGCTGAACACAAGAAGGGCCACCTTTGGCTCATCAAAGCGGCATATTATCCCAGGAAACTCCTCCGGATTATACTTAGAATGGGGGCATATCTCTATGACCTTCTCAAGATCCAATGAAGCAAAAAGATCCACCGAAGCAACAATATTCTCTATTCTAAGTTCTACATTGCTCATGTCAACCAAGTTTTGCACCTCCTTAAGGTGGGTTTAAAAACCCTTTATAAATAATCCCCTAGGAGTTTTTAAAGTTTAGTGATGAATTCATTAAAACGCATATCTTAACGCTTTCAAAAAACTTTAAGTAGTTTATTTCCATCTGTTTTCGGTGGAAGAGATGATCGTGGAAGAAGTTAAAGAGATAACTCAACTTCCCAGTATTTCGGGCTATGAGGATAGAGTAAAAGTTTTAGACTTTGCAGTATTTAAAAGGCATTTCAGCATCTTAAACAACAAATACATTGCAACACGCTCCTTAGATGACAGATTTGGCGTGGTAGCCCTTATGTTTGAAGTTGAACAATGGAGGTGATCCTTTGCTTAAATACATTGGATACTTTGGTGTTGGGATTTTCATAGGGGCACTAGCCGCTCTCTTTGGCTTGGGAGGGGGATTTTTAGTAGTCCCCACTCTAAATCTTTTAGGAGTTGGAATACACCACGCAGTTGGAACCTCAAGTGCTGCGGTTGTCTTCACTTCACTGAGCTCTGCCATAGCCTACCACAGGCAAAGGAGAATACACTACAAGGCAGGCTTTCTCTTGGCAGGTACAGCGGTAATTGGGGCTTACATAGGTGCATGGATGACGAGCTACATAAGCGCAAGCCAGCTGAAAGTCATCTTTGGTGTAGTTCTCTTTCTCGTGGCTATAAGGCTCTACCGCAAGAAGAGCAAAGAACCGCATGAAGTTGATTTAAACCAAATAAAGCTGGATTACAAGATAGTGCCTTTAGGAGGGTTTATAGCGGGGATGGCAAGTGGTTTGCTCGGCATAGGCGGTGGGGCAATAAATGTCCCGTTTCTAACTTACATGGGTCTGCCAATACATTATGCGGTGGCAACTTCAAGCTTTGCAATAGTATTTACAGCTACAAGCGGGGCTTTAAAACATTACATGCTCGGCAACGTTGAAGTTGAGTGGCTGATCCTACTCGTGCCAGGATTAATAGTTGGTGCCCAGTTGGGGGCAAAGATAGCGAAAAGGACTAAAGCCAGCAATTTAACAAAAGCTTTCGCGGTTGTGATGGCATTCTTAGCACTCAGAATGATTCTTAAAGGACTTGAGTATCCCGTTCCTTGAGTTTTATTAATCAGGAAAAAATTTAAAGTGATTTTGTGAACTTTTTTCATGATTAGCTATCTCTTTGATTTCGCCCTTGGAGTTGCAATAGGGATGATAGCCGGCCTTTTTGGAGTGGGTGGTGGCTTCTTAATAGTGCCAACGCTTACTTTTATAGGATTACCCATTCATACTGCAATAGGGACGAGCCTTGCCTGCATAGCGATTAGCTCTTTTGCTTCCGCTTATACACACATTAAAAGGAGAAAAGTTCTCTTTAAAGTCGTGGCAATTAAAGAGGCATTTTCAATACCGGCCGCATTAATTGGGGCTCATATAACAACGTTTCTAAATGAGGCCTCCTTAAGGAGTATCTTCTCAGTTCTTTTGTTTTATCTGGCATGTAAAATGGCCATAACTCCTTCAAAATCTTATCACGAGGAAAACGTCAGAATAAACTACAAGAACGTCCCTATAGTAGGCGTGCTTTCAGGCTTTGTATCTGGTCTGCTCGGGATAAGCGGAGGGATCCTAAACGTCCCCCTTTTCCATGTTCTTGTTGGCATACCTGTCAGATACTCTATCGGGACCTCTAGCGTGGCGCTCTTTTTCACGGCCCTTGCTGGAACCTATGGACATTTCAAAGCTGGAAATGTAGACATAGAAACTGCATTCCTCTTAGCTCCAGGACTTATAATAGGAGCATATTTGGGGGCAAGAAGTGCCCACACTCTGCATCCAGAGAGATTAAAACGCTGGTTTGCTTTTATACTCGTTTTAATCGGAATTAAGATGTTAATCTAGCCCTTAAATTTATTAACTCTCCCCCCCATAATTAAAAAGGAGCCTCGAAACAGTTTGAAACTATCGTTTCACCGGGTTCCTAAAGTAGGTCAAACTCATATTAGCGATGGTGGGAGAGATGAAGTTCAGCGCTCTTTGGGTCATTTTCATTTTAATAAGTGGGATAATTCCAATTAGCATTGCTCAAAATCAAAGCAACGGCCAATACTTGGAAGGACAGAGCAACGAAAGCATGGCCGGAGAGCTAATAGCCCAGTTGACCAAACTCGGCAGATTCGTAGAATCAAAGGTGAAGCCAGTGAAAAATGAGTTGCCTCAGAATATTTTAGACAATTATAAAAAAGCCGAAGACCTCAAAGAAAAAGCACTCTCGGAATACCAGAATGGAGAATATCAAACGGCACTTCAGGATTCCCTCTTGGCCATGAAATGCTATAAAGAAGTCCTCAGGGAATTAAAAGAAACAGAAAGCCCAGAAATGTTGAAAGAGCAGATGAACGTGGAAGCTCTAAGAAGTATTGAGTATCTCTCCTATGTAGAGAGAATCATGAAAGTTGCTCAGAGCAGAGGAATAAACACGGACAGGCTGGTAAAAGCTTACAAAGAAACCAAAGACGCTTATAGAGCAGTCATCGAAAACTTGAAAGCAAAAAGACTTGAAGACGCCAAAAGAAACCTGAAAATTGCCAGAATGAAGAGAGCTGAGCTTAATAAAGAATTAGAAAAAGTGCTTGGGGAACTCACTTTGAGAAATTCTGATGACATAGTTAAATCTTTCTTAACAAAGACCAATCAGAGCATCGCGATTGCTGAGATAATGGTAGAAAACGCAAAAGCAAGAGGCATGAAAGTGGAAGATGCCGAACAAAGCATAAAAAGGATAAAAAACATCTATATGGAAGTTGAGAGCTTAGCGAAGAAAGGAAAATGGGTTGAGGCACTTGAAGTAATCAGGGAAAATTTCTACCAGATACAGAGGTTCTTTAGAACAATAGAGAGAGTTAGAAGGGAAAATGTGAACGTAAAAGAATCTCTGGAGGATATGAGAGAGAGGATAAAAAGAGATGCAACTGCGATTGCAATTCTAAGAAAGAGAGGAGTAGATACCGCAAGAGCGGAGGTACAGCTTAAAGGGGCCATCAACGAGCTTTCTGTAGCAATGATTTCATTAAAAAGGAACGATATAAGCAACGCTATCATCCATCTCCAGAGAGCTAACAAACTTCTCAGGGAAGTGGAGGAGTTTATAAAGAGTAATTCTTAGGGGGTGCAGAAGTGAAACGTGCCCTTACTCTAATAAGCCTTCTCATTCTCCTGCCCCTTGTTAGTGCTCAGTTTACAGTTTCAGAGGTAGAATTGATAGTATACACTGACGGTTACGTTAAGGTTCATTATCAGCTAATCCCCGACGAATACACCTCTCAAATCAGTCTGCCACTTTTAGGAAAGAACTATGAAGGAGTGGAGGTTGTTGATGAAAACGGCAACCCCCTTAATTTTGAAATTTACAATGAATCTCTCGTTGTTTATGTGGAAAACTCCCACATCGTTGAGGTGTCCTACTATACCCCCGATTTGACCTATAAGGAGGGGCTAGTGTGGACAATTAACGTGTCAATGGAGTATCCCTTTGATATAATCCTTCCTGAAAATGCTGTTGTCGTTGATTTGTCAGAACTTCCCCTTAAAATAGCATCCAATGTTATTACAATGCCCCCCGGAAACCAAAGCATCTCCTATACCCTTGAATTTGTAACTGAGGAGAACAAAAAGGACATCTACTCCCCAGTTCTGCTATTTCTGGCGCTCTTGGCGATAGTTATATTTAGCCTTTTAGTGATAAGAAAGATAAAAAGAGAAGGCCCAAAGAAGGAGCTTCACATAGACAAAGAAGAGTTCTTGAAAAAGCTTGAGAGTTTTAACTTAAATGAGGACGAAAAAAGAGCTCTGCTTTACGTATTGGAAAAAGGTGGCAGGGCAAGTCAAGCAGAGGTGAGAACTGCTTTGGGGATACCCAAAACTACAGCTTGGAGGATGTTTAAGCGTCTCGAAAGACAGGGTCTCGTTAGAATAATCAAAGGGAGAAAAGAAAACTGGGTGGAACTGAAACCTTAACGAACCTTTGCTCCTAATTTTATCTCTTTTTCCGGCGTTAGTAGTGCAACAGTTTCTCCGTCATCTGCCGCCAAAAGCATTCCCTGGCTTTCCACACCACGAAGTTTCTTTGGTTCTAAATTTATGATAACTGCAACGTACTTGTTGAGGAGCTCTTCTTTTTTGTAATATGCTTTCAAACCTGCTACAAGCTGCCTAACTTCGTCTCCAAGATCAACTTTGACAACATAAAGCTTATCAGCATTTGGATGGTCTTCAACGCTTATTATTTTTCCGATTCTTATATCAAGTTTGGCAAATTCATCAAATTTCACGTAGTTCATCTTTATGCCCTCCTTTCTTTTTTCCGACTTCTTTACTTTTTCCCCATAAATCCTCTTCAATATTGCTTCTGCTTCCTCCCCAAGCCTCTCTTTGGCCACCTTAACAACATCTTCCACCTTGTAATACTTGTCAAGCAGAATTCTAGCACTTTCGGGATTGCCCTTCCCTATATACTTCACTATGTAGGCTATAATATCCTCATCACTGACCTTTCTAAAGAGAATCTCTGCCTTTCTAACTTTGTGTCCTGGTTTAAGAGGTTCAAACTCCCATTTCTTAAGTTCTTCAAGGTTTAAGAGGTGCCATATCTTTTCACTTGCGTCTGGAAGGAAGGGCTCAAGGAGAATCCCCAAAGCCTTAACGATTTGAAGGGATATGTTTACGGTTGTCCCGGTTCTAGTCCTATCGGTTTTGGCAGTTTTCCACGGCCTCTGATAGTCGAAATACTGGTTGCCAAATATTGCAAGCGCCATTACCCTCTTGAGGGCCTCTTTAAACTGGTAGTTTGATATTAACTCACCAACATCCACAAAAGCTTTTTCTATCTCCTCAAATGCCCTCTTATCAAGCTCATCAAGTTCCCCGATTTCCGGAACCTTTCCATCAAAATACCTGTTAACAAAGGTCAACGCCCTGTGCACGAAGTTTCCAAGATTGTTTACAAGCTCTTCGTTTATCTTCTTCTTGAAGTCCTCAAAACCGAAATCGCTATCCCTCGTCTCGGGCATTACAGCGGTTAGATAATACCTTAGATAGTCTGCCGGAAATGCATTGAGGAACTCATGTACCCATATAGCCCAGTTTCTGCTCGTCGAAAACTTTCTGCCTTCTAAATTTAGATATTCGTTTGCGGGGATGTCATAGGGTAGAAGCCACTCAAACTCACCTTTCTCATCTTTATACTTGCCATAAGCCATTAAGAATGCTGGCCAGAATATGGCATGAAACGGAACGTTATCCTTTCCAATAAAGTGCACAACCTTCGTCTCGCCATCGTATCCACTAAGCCAGTATTTTTTCCACTCCTCTTCTTTTCCAAGCCTCTTAAAATACTCAACGGTTATTGAGACGTAGCCTATCGGAGCCTCAAACCAAACGTAGAGGACTTTTCCTTTGATATCTTCATCTTCAAGAGGCACAGGAATTCCCCAGTTGAGGTCTCTCGTTATTGCTCTCTCTTCAAGTCCCTCACTAATCCATCCCAAGACAGTGTTCCTGACATTTGATTTCCAGTGTTTTTGGTTTAGAACCCATTCCTTAAGCTTCTCTTGAAAGTTCTGCATTCTTATGTAGTAATGGGCTGAATCTTTGAAGGCAATTGGATTTCCGCAGATGTTACACCTTGGGTTTATAAGCTTCTCTGGGGTAAGGGGATGACCACAGATTTCACATTGATCCCCCCTCTGATCCTCCGCACCACAGTAAGGACAGGTGCCGATAACGTATCTATCCGGCAGGAACATTTTGTCATGCTCACAATAAGCCTGTTTTTCCACCTTTTTAACAAGATGTCCATTCTCAAGAGCCTTTAAGAAGAACTCTTGGCTTATCCTGTAGTGAACGGGGAGTTCAGTTCTGCCAAAGTAATCAAAGCTTATTTTTGCCCTTTCAAAAGTTGTTTTGATGTGCTCGTGGTAGTAGTCCACTATCTCCCTTGGACTTTTACCTTCCTTTAATGCTCTGAAGGTTATCGGAGTTCCGTGTTCATCAGTTCCACATATGAAAATAACGTCTTCTCCTTTTAACCTTAAATAGCGTACGAATATGTCTGCTGGTAGATACGCTCCAGCCAGATGCCCTGCATGGATGGGCCCATTAGCGTAAGGTAATGCAGAGGTCACAGTAAATCTCATCCTCACCACCCCCAAGAACTAACTTGCTGCCCTTTATAAGTTCTCCCCAATTTTAAATATTACGGTGAGTTATTTTCAACATATAAGAATATGTCTTATATTGCATAATTACTTGCCAATACTTATTTATCTCTGGGGATTTAACGACCATGCATTTTTCAGGCAACTCAACTTCTCCGTTCTGACCTTCTCCCCGCCGTAAAGGGCAAGACTTTCAAAAGAAAAAGTTATTTCCCCAAAGTGTTTTAACCATCAAATCCAAAAACTCTTTCGGTGAGAACATGAAAGCTAGGATTAGGGAAAAGTTTGTGTTTGAGGCCGCCCATGCGGTAAAGATAAATGGAGAACTCGAAGAGATTCACGGACACACCTTCAGAGGCGAAGTTTTCATTGAAGGAGAGATAAGAGAAGGCTACATAATGGATTTTTTAGAGCTTAGAAGGATTTTGAACAATGCCATTGCTCCGTTAAGACATAAAAATCTAAACAGACTCTTCAAAAATCCCACAACAGAAAACATTGCCCTGTGGATCGCGGAACGAATTAAGAAGGCCTTGCCCCAGGGGATTAGATTGCATAAAATCGTTCTATGGGAAGGAGATGAGAATGGAGTTGAATTTGAGTTCTAGCCTCCACCAAAAAGGCTAAAATTTAATGGAAATAATGTGTTAGGGGGGAAGAAAATGAAAGATTTCTACATAGCACACGAGGATGAGATAAAAGCCGGTAAAACAACTGATGTTTACTTCATCAGAACCAGAAAGATACTTGAAGAGAAAGGAATCCACAAAAAAGTTTTTGCCGATATTTCCACAACTTCCCTTCCAAAAGGATGGAAATGGGGAGTTCTGGCAGGAGTCGAAGAGGTCGCAAAGCTTTTGGAAGGACATCCAGTAAACGTTTACTCTATGCCCGAAGGAACAATATTCCACCCATACGAGCCCGTAATGCAGATTGAAGGCTACTATAAAGAATTTGGCATCTTCGAGACCGCATTGCTCGGAATGCTGAGTCAAGCGAGCGGAATAGCAACAGCCGCCCTTAGAGTCAAAATAGCGGCAAAGTTCAAGCCAGTCTATTCCTTTGGTATAAGACACATGCACCCTGCCATAGCCCCGATGATCGATAGAAGCGCATTCATAGGGGGCTGTGATGGAGTTAGTGGTGTCTTAGGGGCCGAAATGATCGGAGAAAAGCCCGTTGGAACAATGCCCCATGCGTTAATTCTAACAGTTGGTGACCAAGTAAGGGCATGGAAGTACTTTGATGAAGTTATACCAGAGAACGTTCCAAGGGTAGCCCTCGTTGATACTCTTTGTGATGAAAAGCTGGAAGCTCTAATGGCGGCTGAAGCGTTGGGAGAAAAGCTGGCTGCAGTGAGACTTGACACGCCTAGTTCAAGAAGGGGGAACTTTAAACGCATAGTGGAAGAAGTAAGGTGGGAGCTAGATTTGAGGGGTTATGAACACGTTAAGATATTTTTAAGCGGTGGATTGGATGAGGAAAGTCTCAGAGAACTGGCAGACGTAGCGGATGCCTTTGGTGTTGGGGGAAGCATAGCGAGTGCAAAACCAGTAGACTTCTCTCTCGACATAGTTGAAGTGGAAGGAAAGCCGGTAACAAAGAGAGGAAAGCTGAGTGGAAGAAAACAAGTGTACAGATGCGAAAATGGACACTATCATAGAGTTCCGGCGGAGAAAAAACTCGAAAAGTGCCCACTTTGTGGGGCAAGAGTTGAACCCCTTTTGAAGCCTCTCATCGAAAACGGAGAAATAGTCGCAGAGCTTCCAAAGGCCAGAGAGATCAGGGAATACGTGCTTGAGCAAGCAAAAAAGTTTGGACTAACGTTAGATTAGCTTTTTTCTTATATTCTGCCTTTTTAAGGATCTAAAAATTTCAATTTTCCAAAGGACACAGAGAATCACACATGCAAAAAACTACAAAGTTAAGGAGATTAATAAAAAGAAAAGGAATTCACTCGACTGTGATTGATCCTGTTGGGCAGCTCTCTGCTGCCTCTTTTGCACACTCAAGGTCGGTCTCAGCTACAAGTACCTTAGCTTTTCCCTCCTCGTCCATCTCAAAAACATCTGGGCAGATGCTTGCACAGACCCCACATCCAATGCATGTGTCCCTATCAACACTAACCTTCATTTCCGGCACCTCCAAAGAGCTTCAAAAATAGAGGGAAACCTAGGTTTAAAAACCTTTTCCAAACTAAAGGTTACAATTCACATCCTTAAGGGATTAAAAACGAAAATAAGACAAAATGGAACTAGGCAGGTAAAATCTCAAACAAAAACTCTTTAAAAATTAGAAAATCGCTTAAATCATCCCCAGCCTTTTCTTAACCTCTTCACTTATTCTATCTGGAGTCCAAGGAGGATCGAACGTAAGCTCTATTTCAGCATCTTTAACTCCAGGAATTTCCAGGATCTTCTGCTCTACAGCTTGAAGAAGCCACATAGTAAGAGGACAGCCCGGAGTCGTCATAGTCATCTTAACATAAACTGTGTTGTCGGGATTTATCTTGACCTCATATATAAGCCCCAGATTAACGACGTCTATCCCAATTTCCGGGTCAATTACCTCCTTGAGCTTTTCAAGAATAATTTCCTTTGTGATCTTAGTGTCTTCACTCATTTTTTCCTCACCTGAAACAAGTTCCTAAACAACAAATTTAAACCTTATGGAACAAAAATGTGGAAAAAGAGTCAAGTTGTTGAGCTTTCTTCATCGTCATAAAGTTCTTGACCAACAGTAATTTCCTCTTCGTACCCCTTGGACCCTTCAATGGTTTGAATTCTAAACATATAACTCTTGTACCAGTTGTATGTAGGCATGGTCTTTACCGGTAAAAGCTTCCAAGCCCTTGTTTCCTCCATGTATCCCCAGTTGACGTACTCATTGAAGTTCCTTATTATATCCGTTATGACTACGTTGAACTCCGTTATGAGAAGCCTCTCTATCTGGTGCCACTTGTCAACTGAGCTTTCTCTTCTTGTGATTCCAAAGTAACCCGCACATCCAGGCCCCTTGAGTGTTGCAATCCCCCTTCCAACGAAAGCCCTAATCGCATCAACCGTCTCAGGAGGGTCAGTGATGAAGGTGTCGAACTTCCTCAGAGCATAATCTGGCAGGGGTTTCCTGAGATCAAAGGTGAATATCTCCACATTGTTGTAACCAATTTCCTCAGCGGTCTTTTTGATAAATCCTGTGAGTCTCTCGTCAATATCAAGAACGGCGATCCTCTTTGGAAGGCCTGAGAGCATTAAAGCTATGCTCGTTAAATCGTCGTCTCCTAAAACAAAAACCTCCTTATTTTCAAGATCTCCTCTTGTGTGCATCAGAGCTACCCTTGCAACAGTCGTTTCCGGAGTTACATAGGCCTGATCAAACTCATGCTTTGGCTCTGGTCTGTTTTTGACTATTTCTTCAAACTCTTTAAGAAGGTCGCTAAAAGCATTAAGCTCAACTGTTTTTCCTTGGCAGTGCCTGCAGGTGTAATCTTCTCTTTTTCCGATTCCATATTTCTCCACGAGCTCCTTTCCCTTCTGAGTAAGGATTATTCCGTCTTTGAACTCCACGTACCCTAATTCGTGAAGCGCTTCAATCACTGCAACTACGAGAGGAAGGGGCTCTTCACTAAGGTCAACTATTCTCCATGGATCTCTGCTCGCAAAGATGGCACTTAATACGTTCTCAATCGTTCTCTCATAAACGGGTATTGGAGTTTTCTCTCTAACTCTCTCGACAACCGCTTTCATTTTCGCTCCCTCCACTAACTTTCATTAAAACCTCGAAAGACGTTCATGAAAAGCTATTTTAAAGTTTTTGGAATAGGTTTTTAGCCTTACCCCTCCTTAGAAAAAGAGGTGAGGAAAAATGGCGATCTATTTCATAGGGCTTGGACTTTATGATGAAAAGGACATTACCCTTAAAGGATTGGAAATAGCGAGAAAGTGTGATCTAGTGTTTGCAGAGTTTTATACTTCTCTCCTAGCCGGTACGGATATAGGTAAAATAGAAGAACAGATAGGGAAATCAATAAGGCTCCTAAACAGAGAAGACGTTGAACTGAACTTTGAGAGGATAGTCCTTAGTGAAGCAAAAACCAAAGATGTGGCTTTTCTCACCGCCGGAGATCCAATGGTGGCAACTACTCACGCAGATCTGAGAATAAGGGCAAAACAAATGGGAATAAAGAGCTACATTATTCATGCACCATCCATCTATTCCGCCGTTGCTATAACCGGACTTCAAATTTATAAATTCGGAAAGAGTGCAACAGTTGCTTATCCCGAAAAAAATTGGTTTCCAACCAGCCACTATGATACAATCAAAGAAAACAAAGAACGTGGCCTTCATACACTCCTTTTCTTAGACATTAAGGCAGACCAAAGAAAATATATGACTGCTAATGAAGCTATGGAAATCCTCCTTCAAGTAGAGGAGAAGAAAAAAAAGGAAGTCTTTACCAAGGATACTCTAGTTGTGGTTCTCGCAAGAGCAGGTTCCCTAAATCCAACGATCAAAGCTGGTTATGTAAAGGATATGATAAAAGAGGACTTTGGAAAGCAACCACATGTCCTAATAGTGCCCGGAAGGCTACACGTAGTGGAGGCGGAATATTTGGTAGCCTTTGCCGATGCTCCGGAGCAGATATTAAAGGAAGTTTAGCTTTTTCTCTCCCTGTTTATCGGGGCAATATAACGCTGGTAAAACTCCCTTAGCCTCACCGTATGTTCTTCCACCCACTCCCCACTAACTTCCCTTCTTGCAACTCCATCTTTTATGGCCTGTTCTGCAACTGCTCTCGCTTCTTTTGGATACACATCAGGATGCAATGGAGTGGGAATTATGTAGTCCTCGGATAGCTCTTCATCACTTACACACTTTGCTATCGCTTCAGCAGCAGCTATGTTCATATTCAAAGTGATCTCCCTTGCTTTAACATCCAAAGCTCCCCTAAAAATTCCAGGGAAGCCTAAAACGTTGTTGATTTGATTTGGATAATCACTCCTGCCCGTTGCGACTATTCTTGCCCCAGCTTTTTTGGCCTTTTCGGGCATGATCTCCGGGATAGGATTCGCCATTGCAAAGACTATGGCATCATCTGACATCCTTTTGATCATCTCCTCTTTGAGGATGTTGCCAACACTTACGCCTATGAAAACATCGGCTCCCTCAAGTGCCTTTGAGATGTCTCCTTCCATATTGTGGATGTTAAACTTGGCGACTTCTCTTTTATAAGGATTTAAATCCTCTCTTCCTTCATGAATTATCCCCTTCCTATCGACCATCACTATTTCCTTAACCCCGACATGATGCAAAAGCTTCGCTATAGCAATTCCCGCAGCACCAGCACCACTCATGGCGATTTTTATGTCCTTGAACTCCTTTCCAACAAGCTTGAGTGCGTTCATTAGGCCAGCAAGAGTAACAACAGCCGTGCCATGCTGGTCATCATGAAAAACCGGAATATCGAGCTCATTCTTAAGTCTCTCCTCGATTTCAAAGCATCTTGGGGCAGAGATATCTTCTAGGTTTATACCCCCAAAGCCCTTTGAAATCAGCTTAACTGTTCTTACAATATCCTCCACATCCTTACTGTCTATTAGTATGGGGAAAGCATCCACTCCTGTCAAGGCTTTGAAGAGGACACATTTACCTTCCATCACAGGCATTCCGGCTAGAACCCCGATGTCCCCTAACCCAAGTACTGCAGAAGCATCTGTAACCACAGCCACAGTGTTGGGGATAACGGTGTATTCTTCATAACTTTCGCCACTTGCTATAGCCTTACACGGTTCAGCAACGCCCGGAGTGTAGGCCAAACTTAGGTCATAAAAGTCCTCAACCTTAACCTTTGGGATAACCTCTATTTTTCCGTTTCCAGGGAAATTATTTCGATGATAATCAAGGGCATCCCTTCCAAGCTTTTTCCTTTGTTCTTCATCAATCTTCATAAGTTCATTCCCCCCATTCTTCTGAGAGCTCTTCACAATTAAACCCTTTGCATGCTCTGGTTTGACATTTTTATGTTCAAAATATTTAAATATACACAGCTATTTTATCACTTTTGTATCAACCGGGGGGAGGGAGATGGGGGTTCTTGAGAAATATTTCGAATTTGAAAAGTACAGAACAGACATGAGAACCGAAATACTCGCAGGAATAACTACTTTTATGACGATGGCATATATCCTCTTTGTGAATCCCGCAATTCTCAGTGATGCAATGGGAAAGGAAGCCTTTAACTCACTTGTAGCAGTGACTGCACTTGCGGCAGGAATTTCTACCATAATAATGGGGATTTACGCTAAAAAGCCCTTTGCCTTGGCTCCGGGAATGGGATTGAACGCTTACTTTGCTTATAGCGTTGTGCTTGGAATGGGCTACGACTGGAGAGTAGCCCTTGCAGCAGTTTTCGTTGAGGGAATACTTTTCATAATACTCAGCGTTACCAAAGTCAGAAGTGCAATAATTCATGCAATCCCGCTAAGCCAGAAATATGCAGTTGGAGCCGGAATAGGACTTTTCTTGACACTGATAGGACTTAACGACGTTGGCCTTCTAACCGCCGTTGTTGACAAAAGCGGAGTCCTCAAATTCACGGGATTCAACGCCTCTGTGCTTGGAACAAAAGCTGGTCTTTTATTCCTATTCGGCCTGTTCTTGGCAGCGGTTCTCATAAGCCTCAGAATAAAAGGTGCTCTATTAATCTCTATCCTCACCACAAGCATTTTGGGATGGATAAGCGGAGCAGCACCTTGGCCGGAGCATATCTTTTCAACTCCAGACATAAGCTATACCTTCCTAAAGCTCGACCTTCAAGGGCTTCTCAATGTGGGGGCGGTTGGTGTAGTGTTTGCCTTCTTCATGGTCGACTTCTTCGACACCCTTGGGACAGTGACGGGGTTAAGTGCCAAGGCAGGTTTCCTAACAAAAGAAGGTAAGGTGCCAGATGCTGAGAAGGTTCTCCTGACGGATGCAATAGGCACAACCTTTGGAGCAATTCTTGGGACATCAACGGTAACAACGTATATAGAGAGTGCCGCGGGAATTGAAGAGGGCGGAAGAACGGGAATGACGGCTTTGGTAACAGGTTTACTGTTCCTTGCGATAGGATTGTTCATAGCGCCCATTGCGCAAGCAATCCCGGCCTTTGCTACTGCACCAGCCTTGGTTATAGTGGGTTACTACATGCTCAGTGCAATAAGGGGGGTTGACTTCGACGATGCAAGTGAGGCAATTCCAGCATTCCTGGTGCTCATCACAATCCCCTACACATACTCAATAGCAGATGGAATAGGAATGGGCTTCATAAGCTACACCATAATAAAGCTGCTCAGCGGAAGAGGAAAAGAAATACACCCACTGATGTATGTGCTGGCATTAATCTTCATAGGTTACTTCGCCTATTTGGGAGGACTCTTTTGAGCCTTTCCTTCTTCTTTTTCCATGTGTTCTTTAAGAAACTGCTTGAGAATATATGGACAATGCTCTTGTATGTAATGGGCAAACTCTTTCATTCTCTCAGCCGTAATCTCATGAACGTAATGCTCGAACTGACATGCATCCTCCTCCGCTATTTCTGGGGGAATTCCAAGTATCTCGGTAAAAAATTTCATCAAGAGGACGTGTTTCTGGTAAGTCTCTTTGGCTATTTCAAGCCCCTTTTCAGTTAAAAGAATCCTATCGTACTTTTCATAATTTATCAAACCTTTTTCACTCAACTTTTTTAAAGCATCCACCACACTCGGAGGCCTAACACCCAGCTTTTTTGAAATATCCTTTACCCTGATTATCCCTTTGTTTTTTTGGAGTATGTACATAGTCTCGAGATACTCTTCCTCCCTCTTTGTTATTTCCACAAACCTCACCTGAATTAGTTTGACCTAAATAATTTAAGTGCTTTTTGGTCACACTAAGAATAATAAAGAGACTATTTGGCAAGCTCTATTCCTCTTTCAAGGGCTTTGATGTTAATCTCCCAGAGCTTCTGTTTTAGTGTCTCTTGGATTCCATCTAAGATGCTCTCTTTCTTCAATGGGATCAAACCTTTCCCATAAGCAAACCCCAGCATAAGCACTCCCAGAGTACGGGGGTTTATTTTATCTGCCTCCTCTTGGAAGTTCTCCATTTCAACAGTGCATATTTTTGAAAGAGAATTGCGTATTTCCTCAAGGCTTGGATATTTCTCCTTTCCAACCAGGGTTGTAGCCGTATAAATTGGGTAAGCATTTATTATAGCATAACTTTTGCCACTTAAGAATCTTGCATTTCTCAGTGCTTCAGCCGGTTCGAGGGCGAGCATCAGATCAGCATCCCCTTCTTCAATGAGCGGAGAGTAAACTTCTTCCCCAAACCTGAGATAGCTGAGTACACTACCATAGCGCTGACTCATTCCCAGAGTTTCCCCTATCCTAACGTTATATCCCTCTTTCATTGCAGCGTTCCCGATAATTCTTGAGAGCGTAAGCCCTCCTTGTCCTCCAACTCCCGTTATTATTAAGTTGAACTCCATAATCCCCACCAATAAAATTAACATGGAAGGGTTAAAAATCTGGCGGAAGGTTTATTTGGTAATCCACATCATTCTTTAATATGGGCTTTAAAGACTACTACCGTGCATTTAAGGCTTACACAGATATAAACTCAAAAGAATACCAAAGAAGAATAGAGGAGCTTAAGCCTCATTTGCTCAGGTTTATGAAGCGAAAAGGAAAGATCTTAGACTTGGCATGCGGCGTCGGAGGATTTTCCTTCCTTCTTGAGGATCATGGCTTCGAGGTCATTGGGGTTGACATAGATGAAGAGATGATTAAAAAAGCCACAGAATACGCGGAAGAAAAGAGTTCCAAAGTAAAATTTATAGTGGGAGATGCAAGAAAACTACCCTTTGAAGATGAAACTTTTGATTATGTTCTCTTTCTCGGGAACACGACCATCCACTTTTTGCCCAAAGACCTAAGTGAAGTCTTTAAAGAGGTTAAAAGAGTACTTAAAAAGGATGGGTTGTTTTTGATAAATTTCGTGGACATGAGGGAACTTCTTCCAAGAATCCGAATGAGAACCGTAGTTGGCGAAGAGTACTGGATAAGCAAAGTGACGATTGACGAAGAAGAAAAAACTGCCCTAATAGAATATAAGAGTGAGAGAGATTCTTTTAGGGTGAGGTTTGTAATATGGGGAAAAACTGCCGTAGAATTGCTAGCAAAACTGTATTTCACTCCTATAGAAAGCGTTAAGCTCGACGACATATCCTACCTAAATGTGTATAAAAAATAAAATCAGCCCTCAAGCCTAAGCCTCTTTATGACGAATTCCCTGTTGAGTGAAGCTAGGAATGGAGCAAGTCTCGGCCCCCTGTCTTTTCCTATGAAGAGGTTGTAAAGAACCTTAAAGTACTTCTTGCTCGGGATGTTTCTCTTTTTAGCAGCGTTGAATATAACCGAATTGAAATCATCGACGGTAAATTTTTCTCTGCTCTCAAGCCACTCCGCAACTTCCATGAGAGCGTCTTTTATCTCTTCACTTATCTCAATTGGGGGGACTTTTTCCTGAATCTCAAATTTGACATCATCGGGAGCGTATTTTTCGACCCAGTTCTTGGCAAGGAGTATTCTGAGCCTAATTCTATTCAAATCTTCATCACTTAACTGAGCTGGAACATGACCCTGTTCCTTAAGTATATCCACTATTCTCTCTTCACTTAAATGAGGCATTTGAACAAGGATTACAAGAAACCTAAAAGGAGCCTGAGCCGCCAAACGGTTTGATATCGAGGGCATCGAAAGCTCATAGGTCCTCTTAAGCTCTTCAGCCTCTTCGGGATTCTTCGCCTCCTCTAGGTCAAAATATAGCCTCTCAACCCTATCAAATTCGTCATAGAGATTCAACAAGCCCAAACCCAAGTCAATCTTAATCTCCTTATTCGGTCTATGCCCTGCGTAAATGAACCTAATAACACCAGGCTCAAGAACTTCGTAGAGATCGCTTAGGAGAATGACGTTTCCTTTACTGCCACTCATCTTACCCTTCTGACCCTTTATACCAACAAACTCGTACATAAGCGTCATTGGTGCCTTCCATCCAAAGACCCTCTCCACGATCTCCTTTCCAGTATCATAAGAGCCCCCTGCAGCGAGATGATCCTTACCCGCTGGCTCAAAATCTACCCTAAAGTGTGCCCATCTCATTGGCCAATCAACACGCCAGCGAAGCTTTACGTTGCCTTCTCTTATATCCACTATTCCCTCGCTTTCACAATGAGGACATTTGTACTTAACTTTCCACTCCCCATCCCGCTCTACAAAATCAGCTTCTTTCCTACAGTTTGGGCAGTAAATCTGTACTGGTTGCCACTCATTAGGCAAATGGGGCTGTTTTGCCATATCTCTAAACTTGTTTAAGATTTCCATTATTTCCTTCCTTTTTTCAAGAGCTAGTTTAATCTCATTTGCATATTCCCCGCTTTTGTAGAGTTTGCTCGCCCTAAGGAAATCAACCTCAATCCCAAGCTTTTCAACTTCTTCTTCAAAGAGGTTCATGAAATGATCCGCATAGCTGTTGTGGCATCCCCACGGATCTGGAACCTCACTAACGGGTATCGTTAAGTACTCGCTCCATTCCTTGGGGACGTTTTTTGGCACCTTTCTGAAACGATCGTAATCATCCCACATGTGAATGTGCCTAACCTTCTTTCCTTTATCTCTCAACGCGTGCCCAATAATATAAGCCGTAAAAAGCTCCCTAAAGTTCCCTATATGAACGTAACCACTTGGTGTTATTCCACTTTCCACCACATACTCTTCTTTCTCTCCTCTCTCTTTGATAATCTTTTCAGCCATATAGTCAGCCCAATGAACCATTCATCCCCACCCGCAGGTAAGTATGAGAAACACTTTTTAAGCTTTGGCTAGTTGAAAGGCCAAAGTCTTTAACATTTTTACGAATCAAACAAAAAGTATATTTATCCTCTTCAACATCTAATCTTTGGTGAAATCAATGTTCTCCACATGGTTACCCTATGCCGGCATTGCAGCCGGGATTATCATAATTGCGATAGGGTTTACAAAAAAGCTCGGAGAGGAATACGCTTGGGTCAATAGAAAGATAATCCACTTTAGTATTACACCCGCAATAATACTTTACTATACTGAAAGAATTCCAAAGGAGGTTTTTGCTCTAGCTGCTCTTGCCTTTGCGTTGGCCCAATTAATACCCCATCTAAAGAGAGAGGAACTCTCTTGGTATCAAATAAATAACAATTACGGGGAGGTATTCTTTGCCCTTTCTGCTTCCTTTGTAGTCGCTTTTCTTCCAAAAAAATATGCCACTGCGGTGTTACTGGTTATGGCAATAAGCGATGGCATTACTGGTATTTTGAGGTTTTATTACTTCAGGAAAAATGGGTACAATGTGAAACTTAAAAAACACTGGAGCGGTAGCTTAGGGTACTTTTTAACCGCCTTTTTAATAGCATTTTTAGTTTTTCCGGAAAAGTCCTTTGCAATAAAACTAATATGGAGCGGAATATTAACCCTCGCAGAATATCAGAAATTTCTTGACGACAATTTAGCGGTTCCATTAGTGGCTGCTTTCCTTTATCCAGTAGTCTAGTTATTCAGTCCACCTCACTTTGAGGCTGTCTTTCTTCACTTTAGTGAACTCTTCAGCTAGAGCCTTTCCGCTCTTTTCCATGAACTCTGCAATGTTAAATATTCCAAGCTCTTTAAGTCCAATTGCATCGACTCCTTTCGGAATACCTTTCGCCTCAACGTTTATTCCAATGTGTATTTTTACGCTAACTGGTGAAACTGTGGCTATTGAGATGCTAAGCTTCTTGCCATTTACGTAGATATCATCTCCTTTTCTGGAAGTTTTTATGCCATATTCTCCCAACAGTTCACAAAGCTTTGCTATAAAGAGTTTTTGAAGAGCAGATGCCAGGAGAATGTTTGGATAATCAAAAACTTCCATTACATAATGAACCATGTCGTCGCTTTTAATTTCTTTTTTTTGCCGAAGATCCTCAATATCAATCATTTCTTCAATTTTTACATCACATCCGCCTCTAAAAACCACTATGGAATTTCCCAGAATCCCAAAGTTTCTATAAGCCCAGTGGCTTTTTATTGCCGAGCCGTCGTAGTCTATTCTTCTATCCCCTATAACCAAAAGTTCCATTTATATCACCTCACAAGTTTTCTAAGAGTCCTCTAAGCTCCTCAAAGCTCTTTACATCAACCCACATGTGTATAAATCTGAGATTTGGAATCCTCTTTTTTATATCCCCAAGGTGGATTGTTCTATCATCGACATAAATAATTTCCGACACTTCATGTCCTGCACTTTTAAGCTGCTTCAACGTTCGAAATATCATATCTGCTTTGTTTGGGTGATATTCTATTTTTGGAAAGAGGAAATATTCCCAAATACCAAACTCCTCCAGAATTGGCCTTACAAGTTCCTCAACATTCCAGCTTGCTATGCTCAAAAGAAATCTGTCCTTTGCCCATTCCAGAAACTCTAACACACCATCAAACAATCTTAGCTTATTTCCATATGCATCGATTATCTCATTTCCCTTCCTCTGAAAGGGAGGAACAAGCCGAGAAGCATCTTGATGATCCCATAATGTGCCATCCAAATCAAGTACTAACAATTTCACCACTATCACCAAGACTATTCATAAAATAGAGTTCTTGAATTTATCGATCTTCAGAAAAGTAGGAAAGGATTATTTTGAGGACCGTGCATAGGTGGATTTGGCCTATCAAATGTCCAGCCTCCTTTCGGGGGTAAGAACCTCGGGCTATTGGGAGCGGCAGACTAAACGGGTCGGTTTCCCTTCCCGCTTACATCCCCGCTCCATCAAACCCGTCTTCTACGGGTGCCCTCGTCCCTAGCAACGGGCCGGTCGCCCGACCCCTGCGCCAGGGAGTGGCCGCCTATTTTCGGGGACCGCTTCGGCCTTAGATGCCTTCAGGCCTTATCGGACGCGGCGTAGCTGCCCGGCTATGCCCTGTAGGACAACCGGTAGACCAGAGGCCGCGGCACCCTGTTCCTCTCGTACTAAGGGCGCCTTCCCCTCAGGCGGCCAACACCCCCGGTAGATAGCATCCGACCTGTCTCACGACGGTCTAAACCCAGCTCACGTTCCCCTTTAATGGGTGAACACCCCCACCCTTGGCCCCTGCTGCAGGGCCAGGATGGGAAGAGCCGACAGCGAGGTAGCAAGCCTCGGGGTCGATATGGGCTCTCGCCCGAGACGACTCTGTTATCCCCAGGGTAGCTTTTCTGTCATCCCAGGCCCCCACCGGGGAGGCACTGGGGTTCGCTAGGCCACGCTTTCGCGGCTGGACCCGCCTCTGTTACGGGTCCAGTCAGGCCGGCTTTTGCCCTTGCACTCTACGGCGGATTCCTGACCCGCCTGAGCCGACCTTAGGGCGCCCCCGATACCTTTTCGGAGGCGTGCCGCCCCAGCCAAACTGCCCACCTACCGCTGTCCCCGCTCTCGCGGGTTAGCCATACGGCAGAGGGTGGGCGGTGTCTCATGGGCGGCTCCACCCGGCCCGGAGACCGGGCTTCGACGCCTCCCGCCTACGCTGCGCACCCCCCGCCGTATGGCAACGGCAGGCTGCAGTAAAGCTCCATGGGGTCTTCGCTTCCCACCGGGGGTCCCTGGCATATGCGCCAGGCAGTGGTTTCGCCGGGCCCCAGCCGGGGACAGTGGGGACCTCGTTACGCCATTCATGCAGGTCGGCATTTAACCGACAAGGAATTTCGCTACCTTAAGAGGGTTATAGTTACCCCCGCCGTTTACCGGCGCTTCACCCGGTTGAACCCGGGCTTCACGTACCGGCACTGGGCAGGCGTCGGCCCCAGTACAAACCCTTTCGGGCTAGCTGGGACCTGTGTTTTTATTAAACAGTCGGGCCCCCCTAGTCACTGCGACCTGCGGTTTACGCAACCGCAGGCACCCCTTCTCCCGAAGTTACGGGGCCAATTTGCCGAGTTCCCTCGGCTGGGTTTCCCCCGACACGCCTTAGGCTTCTCACCCAGGGGCACCAGTGTCGGTTCTCGGTACGGTCGCGGTGGATCGTTCCCGAGGGGCTTTTCACGGGCCCCAGGGATCGGCGGAACCCCCCTTACGGGAGGCCATTCGCGCTTTCACCCGGTTCTCGCCATTACGGCACTCCCCGGGCTTATACGCTTAGCCGGCCTTGTGGACCGGTCCGCCTACCCCGAGGCGTCACCCCTCGGGCTTGCGTTGCCGCACCTACCACCGCGGTACGGGAATATAAACCCGTTTCCCTTTCGCCAGCACCGAGTTACGGGCTGGCTTAGGACCGACTAACCCACGGCTGACGAACATTGCCGTGGAACCCTGGCCCCTTCGGCGGCCGGGATTCTCACCCGGCTATGCTGCTACTCCCGGCAGGATCCGCAATCCCGACGGGTCCACCGGACCTTACGGCCCGGCTTCTACCCCACCGGGACGCCCGCCTACCCGATCACGGACCAATCGGTCCGTGCGCCGGGGTCTCGGCGGCCGGCTTGAACCCCGTCCATTTTCGGGGCCCCTGACCTCGACGGGTGAGCTGTTACGCACTCTTTAAAGGATGGCTGCTTCTAAGCCTACCTCCCCGCTGTCTAAGGCCAGGGACACCCTTTGGAGTAATACTTAGCCGGCACTTTGGGGCCTTAACCCCGGTCTGGGTTGTTCCCCTCTCGGTGGACGGCTTACACCGCCACCCTACTCCCCCCATCTACGGCGGTAGTGGGTTCGGAGTTTGACAGGGTGCCGGAGGCTTTCGCCCCCTGCACACCCAATCAGTGCTCTACCCCACTACCTGCCTCCGGGGAGGCTATCCTGCGGGATAATTCGGCGGGAACCAGCTATCTCCGGCCTCGATTGGCCTTTCACCCCTAGCCCGGGGTCACGGGAGCGAATTGCACGTCAGCACCCCTATCGGGCCTCCATCCCTCTGTTGAGGGACTTCACCCTGCCCCGGGCTAGATCGACCGGTTTCGGGTCTCACGGCCGTGACTCCAGGCGCTTTCACACCCCGTCCCTCGGCGCAAAGCGCCTGCGGACCTGTCGGTTTCCCTACGGCTCCGGGGATTTCTCCCCTTAACCTCGCCACGGCCGTGAACTCCCTGCCCCGTGTTTCAAGACGGACGGTGCAACCCCGGTCCTCTTCCCTCGTACTCTCCCGTCGCCGGGATTTCCTTCGGGAAGACTCATTCCTTTCGGGCCGCACCCACCTATCGCCGCCTGGTTTCAGGCTCTTTTCACCCCCCTCACGGGGTGCTTTTCAGCTTTCCCTCACGGTACTAGTTCGCTATCGGTCTCGGGACGTATTTAGGGTTGGGAGCCGATGCCTCCCAGCTTCCCGCCGGATATCCGACCGACGGTACTCAGGAACCCCGCAGGAGCCTTCGGGCTTACGCCTACGGGGCTATCACCCTCTTCGGCGCCGCGTTCCAGCGGACTTCGGCTTCACCCGAGAGGCTCCAGTGCAGGGCCCTACTACACCACATCCCCTGAGTGTTTCCACTCAGGGTTCAGTTTGCCCTGTGCCGCTTTCGGTCGCCCCTACTCACGGCATCGCTTTTGCTTTCTTTTCCTGCGGGTACTAAGATGTTTCAATTCCCCGCGTTCCCCCTCCCTGGTGGGAGTGCGGCAAAGCCGCAGGAAGTCCCATTCGGGAATCCCCGGCTCGACGGCTGCCTGCGCCTCACCGGGGCTTATCGCAGCTTGCCACGCCCTTCGTCGGCGCCCCGAGCCGAGCCATCCACCAGGCGGCTTAGGTTTCTTACCCCCTACTTGGAGGCTGGACATTTTTTGGGCCAAATCCACCTATGCACGGTCCTCATCGTAACCCCTGTTCGGGGCCTAGGACCCTTCCACCCCGAGTAACACTCGGGATGTGCACCTGTTCGTGGTGGACCGGCCGGGATTTGAACCCGGGGCCTCCGGCTTGCAAAGCCGGCGCTCTCCCAGGCTGAGCTACCGGCCCACGAGAAGGCAGGCCCAACACCCCTTAAGCCCCCCGGATGGGTTTCCGGCGATAGGAGGTGATCGAGCCGTAGGTTCCCCTACGGCTACCTTGTTACGACTTCTCCCCCCTCACGGAGCCCGGACTCGACCCCGCCCAGAGGACGGAGCCTCATCCAGACCCCGCTCGGGTGGAGTGACGGGCGGTGTGTGCAAGGAGCAGGGACGTATTCGCCGCGCGATGATGACACGCGGGTACTAGGGATTCCAGCTTCACGCGGGCGAGTTGCAGCCCGCGATCCGAACTGGGGGCGGGTTTAGGGGATTCCCTTCCCCTTTCGGGGTCGGATCCCATTGTCCCGCCCATTGTAGCGCGCGTGTAGCCCGGGGGTTTCGGGGCATACTGACCTACCGTCGCCCGCTCCTTCCTCCGGCTTATCGCCGGCAGTCCCCCCAGAGTGCCCCCTTCCCAACGGGAAGGGCTGGCAACTGGGGGCGCGGGTCTCGCTCGTTACCACACTTAAGTGGACGCCTCACGGTACGAGCTGACGGCGGCCATGCACCTCCTCTCGGCGTGTCCGGCAAGACCTTCAGCCTGGCCTTCATCCTGCCGTCGCCCCCGGTGAGGTTCCCGGCGTTGAATCCAATTAAACCGCACGCTCCACCCCTTGTAGTGCTCCCCCGCCAATTCCTTTAAGTTTCAGCCTTGCGGCCGTACTCCCCAGGCGGCGGGCTTAACGGCTTCCCTACGGCACCGGGCGAGCTCGAAGCTCACCCGACACCTAGCCCGCATCCTTTACAGCCAGGACTACCCGGGTATCTAATCCGGTTTGCTCCCCTGGCCTTCGTCCCTCACCGTCGGACCCGTTCCAGCGGGGCGCCTTCGCCACTGGCGGTCCCCCTGGGATTATAGGATTTCACCCCTACCCCAGGGGTACCCCCCGCCTCTCCCGGTCCCAAGGCCCGCAGTATCCCCAGCAAGCCCCACGGTTGAGCCGTGGGATTTCGCCAGGGACTTACGGGCCCGGCTACGGACGCTTTAGGCCCAATAATAGCGGCCACCACTCGGGCCGCCGGTATTACCGCGGCGGCTGCCACCGGCCTTGCCCAGCCCTTATTCCCGGAGCTTTTTACACTCCGGAAAAGCCGTGGCGATGCCACGGCACTCGGGGTCCCCCCGTCGCGGTTTCCCGCATTGCGGAGGTTTCGCGCCTGCTGCGCCCCGTAGGGCCTGGACCCGTGTCTCAGTGTCCATCTCCGGGCTCCTGCTCTCACAGCCCGTACCGATCTTCGGCTTGGTGGGCCGTTACCCCACCAACTACCTAATCGGCCGCCGGCCCATCCTCGGGCGGGCAAAAGCCCCTTTCGGCCTGAGGACCTTCCAGTACCTCAGGCCTATGGGGGATTAGCCCCAGTTTCCCGGGGTTATCCCCCTCCCGAGGGTAGGTTACCGACGTGTTACTGAGCCGTCCGCCGGTGGTGTCCCAGAGGGACACCCCCATGACTCGCATGGCTTAGTCGGACCCCGATAGCAGTGGCCTCCGGCAGGATCAACCGGAATTGCTATTAGGAGTACGGCCGGTGGGACTCCCCTCGAAGGGGAGTACCATAAAACCCATCCGGGGTTTGGTCGGGGTGTTGGGCCTGCCTTACCCCCGAGGGGTCCCCTTTCGGGTTTCCTCGGGAGCGCACTTTGCTGTGCCCAAGGCTGGAGGGCGGGGTTCATTGTTGGGTGCTTTGCACCCACTCCCCTCGACGCCGCCGTTTTATGCCTGGGCTTTGGGCGCCCTTATTCGGGCGCTCCACCCTATAGCCCGAGACCCCCACAATGAAAAATTTTTGCAAAGCCTTGAGAAGTCATGTTTTTAACAAAGAAACTGTTAAAAAAGAGTTTGACTGCGCTAGATTTTAGACATTTATATGACCAAAATCCACCATTAAACACAAATCTAAAATCCCTTTCTAAACCAAACCATTAAAAAGCACCTGAAAATACTCAAACAAATAAAAACAAAAGCATTAGAAGGCATTCTAAAGTGTCAAAATATCCTCAACAAGGCTTATCTTCGAAACTGGAGTTGGAATAGTGTTGGTCACAGCAAGTTCATCAACTGCTCTACTAACTCTCTCAATCGCTCCCTCAGCAAAAACTCCATGGGTTGCAGCAACGAATATTTTCTCGGCTCCCATTCCTCTAAGTATGTTAGCCGCTTTTATCATTGTACCCCCTGTGCTTATAATGTCATCAACTATAAGCACATTTTTTCCTTCCACATCAGCTTCCACTGGGGTCATCTGAACTTCTGTTGGAGAGATACGCTTCTTTTCGAAGTAACTAAACTCCAAATTGAGCAACTCTGCAACGGCTTTTGCCCTCTCCAAAGCACCCTTATCTGGAGCTAAAACCAATCCATCACCAAGCTTTTCCCTGAAGTACTCGGCTATAGCCCTAGCGGGGCTTAAATTAACTGCTTTTCCAGGAAAGTATCTCAGAGTTTTTGGGTTATGGAGGTCAAAGACGTAAAGTTCATCATAGTAAAGACCAAGTGCCTTCATAATGGCTCTAACGCTTATCGGTTCTCCATCTTTGGTTACCCTGTCCTGCCTTGAATAAGCCAAATATGGCACAATTGCCTTAAGATGGTCAAACTCTCTCTCTCTGAGTGCGTCTCCTAAGAGAAGGAGCTCAACAAGGTGCTCATCTTGAGGGTTAAAAGTAGAGTGAACAACAATAGCTTCTTTTCCCTCTCCAAGAACTCTCACATACTTTTCTCCATCGGGAAACTTCTTTATCTCAACATCTAATACCTCTTTGTTGTATTTGTCTGCTTTCATCTTGATCTCTTCTTCCATATGATATGCCCCACTCCCCAGCACTATTTTCATCATGACCACCTCAAAGAGAATAGGCTTAACTTTTAATACTTTTTTCATACTAACAAAACCGCTATGATCCCAGCGAGAAAAATACCATCAAAAGTGCCAGCACCACCTATGCTAACCATTGACGCTCCGAGATCTTTAAGTTTGTCCCAGTTTAACAAATCGGCCCCTATGAGAACACCCATTGTACCGCTTGTATATGCCACTAGAGGCTTATTTGGGGTCCCTATAGTAAGGGCAAGGAGAGCAGCAACTAACGGAGGGATAAAGGTTGGAAGTGCTATACCCAATCCTTTCACGGGTCTTGAAAAAGCCTTGCTGATTATCGTTGAAATAAAAACAGCGATCACTACTCTAATCAAAAGCTCATTCTGTTCAAGAATTATAAGCCTCAATATCTCGTAAAGGACCACGCTAAGCGGAACAAGAGCCCCTCCAACGTTAACACTAACCACTGTTTTTTGCTCCCCCCAATCAACATATGGAACCGGATAAGTGATGCCAAAAAATGACACTTTGGCGACCCTAACAATCGGTCCGTAGCTCCTGATTTCCTTAACCGGGATGTTGATGAAGCTTCCTATTAAGGATGCCCAGAACAACGTAAAAGCGACCGGGAGAGGAAGGCCCAGCTTTTGAAATGCCAGAGTTATTGTACTTGCAAAGAGTAGGAAGAGAATTGACAGCAGAAGGATCAGGAGGATTAAGAAGGGCAAAGTCAGAGGGAGAAAAAAGTATCTCCTCACTCTTTGAACCCCCTGATATTAACCCATATTTGAGCACCTTTAGGCATTATAACTTCCAATGGTTTCTCAAATTTTACCGGATTTTTGAAGACCCATGCATAGAGCCTCTTGCCGTTTGAATATTCCTTCAAGAACTCATACTCGGCCATGTGCTTTTCCTTATAAGCTTTTAATTCCTCGGGTGTGAAGGGGCCCAAAACATCTACAAGTTCAGCTTTCCCTATTGCAAAACCTCTGTTTATAATGTAAACTTCCCCTCTAATCCTGGTGGAGCTTTTTCTGATTTCCCATTTCTTCTTTCCTTCCACGATCCATGAAGCAAATGGCTCTTTGACTATTAATCCCTTCATATGTCTTCAAATCGAAATAATGATAATTCCTTTATAAAACCAACGTTTGATGGGAAAGATTTAAGTGGAGTTTCAATCTATTACTCTCGGAGGCTACGCCCATGAAGATTATTTGGTATGGTCACGCGTGTTTTTGGATTGAAATAAATGGCGTGAAAATTCTGATAGATCCCTATGAATATGTCAACGATGATGCCATAGACGGCATCGACTACATATTAGTTACCCATGAACACATCGACCACTACGGCAAAACACCACTTCTGGCGAGACTTAGGGATGCTACCGTTATAGGACCAAAGCCCGTTTATCTTATGGCAATAAGCGATGGAATAACTAAAGTCATGGAAATAGAAGGAGGTCAGGAGATAGAGCTTGAGAACGGGGTTAAAGTGAGGGCAATATTCGTGGAGCATCCCTCAAGTCAGTACCCGTTGGGATACATTATCTCCAATGAACGAAAGACACTTTTCCATCCCGGAGATACGTATTACAGCCCAATTTTCAAGAATTTCCGGGGAAAGATAGATATCCTCTTTGCACCAATAAGCGGAAGATCCACCGCAAACGTAAGGGAAGCGGCAAACATAGTTGAAGTAATTCGGCCGAAAATAGTAATACCGATGCACTACGGAGTTTACAGCGAGGGAAACGTTGAGCAGCTCATTAAAGAGCTCAGAGAGAGAAGAATATGGGTTCTTGTAAAAGTTCTCGAAGTTGAAAAGCCCTTTGAAGTATGACGGTGTGGATAATGCTGACCACCGGCAGTAAGGGCTTAGACAAATTACTTGGTGGGGGAATAGGTAGGGGAGTACTAACTCAGATATATGGGGCATTTGCTACCGGAAAAACCACCTTAGCAATGCAAGTGGGTCTTTTAAATAATGGAAAAGTCGCGTATATAGATACTGAAGGAGGGTTCTCCCCCAAGAGATTGGCTACTATGGCAGAGACAAGAGGATTTGATAAAGAAAGAACACTCCAGAAATTTCTAGTGTTTGAGTCGTTCGATTTCAAAGAGCAGAAGAAAACAATTTCAGGTCTTAAAAAGATCGTAAATGAAAAATTTTCCCTGATTGTTGTGGACTCGATAACCAACCATTACAGGATAGAGGAAAACAAAAGTGCGGTTACTGCAGATCTCGGAAAGCAGCTTCAGACTCTGTTTTGGCTTGCAAGAAAGTATAATCTAGGAGTCATTATCATAAATCAGGTCTATTTTGACTCAAAGCACAACGTCCTAAAACCAATAGCCGAGCATACGCTGGGATATAAATGCAAGGACATCCTCAGATTGGAAAAGCTGAGAAATGGGTTTAGAATCGCAGTTCTAGAAAGGCATAGGTTCAAACCAGAGGGAGGGATTGTTTACTTTAAAATAACGGATAAAGGGATAGAGGATGTGGAAAAAATTAAATCTTCTCAAAAAGCTCCTGAGTTAGTCTTACTATAGCTTTGTATAGCTTTTCGCTTATAACTCCGTCCTCATAGTGCCTCTTGAGATCGTCTTTGTCTATAATCTCCTTCTTTCCATCGGGCCACTTTACGATGTCAATCTCCAAATCAACGTATCTTGCCCTATCCGGGTATATCTCAACGGGAGTACATATGTTGTAGTATTCTCCTTTTAAATTACCCTCTCTATCATAATAGCTGTGTTTAAACCACCATTTTCCTTCTTCAATCTCTGTTATTGAGTAATCGCCAGCCTCTATTGGCAAGTCCAACCCATCGTAGAATCTACCAGGCTTTAGGTTCCTTTTCACCTTCAGTTTTAATGGATTTAGGGAAACCTCAACAACTTCTCCAGGACCTATCTTGATTATTTGACCATCTGGCTTGATGTGTTCAAGTCTAAAAAGCCATCCTTTCTTTGGCCCTTTGTTATTAGTTAACGCCTCTAAAAAGCCTTCGCTAACTTTTCTTCTCTGAGAGGGGATTTTACTTAGAATTCCCTCCGCAATTTCAACAGCAAATCCAAATTCGGGATCATATGCCTTAAACTTGTGATGTCCCTCTATTGTGGGAGTTGTAGCATTTCTTATGTCATCAAGCTTTGCCTTTGCCGCGCCACCAAATTCAACTTCATAGATATCTCTGCCCTCGACTATTTGGGCAGGAGCGGAGTATTTTTCTACCTCTTTCAGCTTTTCAGCAATCCTTGAAAGCTTTATTAGCTCATCCCGAAGGAGATTCCAATCTTTATATGCGGCTGCAGTTCTCCACAAAACTCCCCATTCACCAAGATCAACGCTTAATCCAAGTATCCTAAGCCTTTCCCTTTCCGACTGATCTCTGATTTTCCTTGAGATCTTCACATGCCTTTGCGCCCCAACCGGTTTTGGGATAAGCACTGCGTAATCGCCGGGTATGGTAAGTAAGACGCTCAAATGAGGGAGGAGGTTGTTTTTCTTGACCTGAACAAGCACTTCGTCCCCTTCAACAGCATCCGGGAATTCTTCAATTAATAAGGTGCCTATTGCATTTCCTATGTCCACATACACATACCTTTCGTCCTTTTTAACAACAATCCCCTTGTATATCCCATAAAGTTGGTAAGGCATCTTTCTAAAGAAAACGTCTAAAAACCTCTCCTCAAAAACTTTTTTGACTTCTTCCACTTTTGTTCCAACCAATACAACACCGTGGGAGTCTTTTTTATCCTGAATATCCACATCGAACTCATCATAGACTTTTTCAATGCCCAGTCTTTCGGCGATCTTCTGACTCGGCTGGCTTATCTTAAAGCCCTCGTCAAGGAACAACTTTGTCAAGGCAGTGCTGTATATTCCCCTAATCCTCACCGAAACCTCTGAGTTTGTAGACATATTCACCACCTCTTTCCCGTTTTTCCACAATACCAATGAGCGTCAAGCCTTCGAGGATTTTAGCGGCATGCTCTCTCTCAACCCCGCTGTTCTTTTCTACATTTCTCACTTCAACCCACAGCAGTCCCTTTGAATGCCAGTCTCTCAAAGCTTCTTCAACTTTATGTACCCACGAGGGGCTGTTGTAGAGGTAGTAAATGAATGAGATTAAGAGTTCAAGTTTTTCATCCAAATTTTTTATTCTTTTTATTTTGTCAACAACATTGGCTGGTGGTAGTTTCTTCTCTCCACTTATAAATATAAGCCCCTCAAGTTCTCCCCTTAGTTTTTGAATTGTTTGAGTTATGGAATAATCATACACCCTATAGAACTGTAACAACCTCTGAATGGATGCGTTTATCCTGGCTTTTTCAGTGAAGCTCATCTTTGGACTTTCAACCAGAAGAAGGAGCTCTTCTAATCGGAATTTCATTTGATGCTCGTTTTTTTGAAGCTCCTTTGCGAGCCGTTCAAAATTTCCTTCTAAAAGGGGAGACATATTCGCTATTTGAGATGCTACATCAAATTTCTTCTCAATAATTCCATAAAGCTCGGACAACACGTTTTTTAACTCTTCAAAATTCCAAGATGATGAGAATGAGTAAGCACGAAGAAAGCCTTTCTGAAAATCTTTGTGAAGAGCCTCGGCTTCTTTAACAAGCTCACGAATTTTATTTGTGTCCACTTGCATCCCCCAAGATTATATACTCCTCATTGTTCTTTTACTTTTCGCAGCCTTTATTGTTAACATAATCGTTTACCCAAAATCTTTTTTTAAAGCAATAGCGTTTTAATTAGTAGAGGGGAGCACATGGTTTTAGTGGATCGCTTTGGAAGACCGGTAACAAACCTGAGAATTTCTCTCACAAACGAGTGCAACTTAAAATGCTTCTACTGCCATAGAGAGGGGCAAGACCTCAGCTTCCAAGAGATGACGCCGGAAGAAATAGAAAGAATAGTCCGGATAGCATCCCAGCTCGGCATAAAAAAGGTCAAGCTAACAGGGGGAGAGCCAACGATTCGAGAGGATATAGTAGAAATAGTGAGAAGAATAAGGCCCTATGTTGAAGATCTCTCCATGACCACCAACGGAACAAGAATGAAGCTACTGGCAGAGCCTTTAAAAGAAGCAGGACTTGACAGAGTAAATATAAGCCTTGATACCCTTGACAGGAAAAAGTATAAAGATATTACGGGATTTGACGTTCTTCCTCAGGTTCTTGAAGGAATTGAGAAAGCCATCAAACTTTTCTATCCAGTTAAGCTCAACATGGTTGTCATGAAAGACCTCAACGACAGGGAAATATGGGACATGATAAATTATGCCGCTCAGAAAAAGGCTATTCTTCAGCTGATTGAGATTGAAGTGCCAAGGGAGATGGAAAATTCATGCTTTTTTAAAAAATACTTCTACTCGCTAAAACCTCTGGAGGAGAAATTTGAGAAGATTGCAGTAGGGATCAGGGAGAGAAGAATGCATAGGAGGAGAAAATACTTTATTCCAACGGATTACGGGATCGCTGAGGTTGAAGTCGTTAGGTCAATGCACAACACAATCTTCTGCGCAAACTGCACTAGGATAAGGCTCACTTCCACAGGCCATTTAAAAACCTGCCTCTTGAGAAGGAATGACTTGATAGACATCGTAACTCCAATAAGGAACAACGCTTCCGATGAGGAACTTATCGAAATTTTCAAAAGGGCCATTCTCATGAGGGAGCCATACTGGAAATGAAAAACCATTTAAATATGTGTAGGGATATCACACAATGGTGAAACAATGTACCTGAACCTCCCCGGAGTTCTAATGGGGGCTGCCCTTGCAATAGTGGGAATACTCCTCAGTATGAGAGTTTTTAATTACTATAAAAACATTCAAGAACCCGGGAAAAATCTGGCTAAGAACTCTCTAATTTCTATTTCCCTTTTTACTGCAGGCGCACTTGGGGTTGTGATTGATTCTCTAACTGAAGCCAAGTTATGGTTTATCATGGCAGGTTTCTATACCCTCTCTTACATGCTTTCGGTTGCCTCCGTTGTATATTACCTTAGAGTTCTAAGCTCCCAAGAAGCAAAGCCAAAACAATATCGCGAAAAAACCCCGATTTTACCAATAACCGGCGCATACGTGTTTAAAAAGCCAGCAAGTTCCAATGGGCTGACATTTCTGTTAAGGAATTCAAGCGGGTTGCTTGTTGTAAGCAGAACCAAAAAGGAGTTATGGGTGAAAAAATACCAGTTGGAGCCGGATAAATTTATATGGCTAAGCAGATTGGAAGGAGAAGATATAGGAGATCCTACAAAGCTTCACGTGATTCAAGATGTTATTCTCAGGTTTTTAATAGAGAAAGGAGGAAGAGCAGTTGTATATTTCGAAGGAATTGAATACCTAATTCTCTACAATGACTTCTCTTCAGTTGCAAAGTTTTTGTTTTCACTTAAGGATTATGTGATCTCCAACGAGTCAATGCTTATCTTGTACCTCCCACCCAATGCTCTAGATATGACCCAAGAAACTATACTCTTAAGAGAATTCCAAGAGAAGAAAGAGGAAGAACTACTCGAGGAAATTTTCCAAAAATTGTTCGTGGCAGTGTTAGAGGGAGAGAGCCATGCCAGCAGTCAGAGTAAAGAAAATTGAAGCAGAGAAGGCGAAGGAAATCCTTAAGCGGGCAGGGGTTTATAATGGGAAGAGAAGACCAAAGAGAGATGAAGAATATATTCTCCTACCAATAAAAGATCCAAAGAAAGCCCGAAGTCTGGGGTTTGAAGTTGTGGATGTTGAACTACCTCTTAGACCAGAAAGACAGATCTACAAGAACCTTGAGAGCATTTTGAAGGAGAAGCTCACAGAAGAAGAACTAAACTTTCTTAGGCGTTATGACGTTATAGGCGACATTGCCGTAATTCAAATCCCTCCGGAGATAGAGCACAAAGAAAGGGACATAGTTGACGCCTTACTTAAGGTGCATCCTTTTCTAAAGGTAATAGCTAAAAAAGGGTTCCACAGAGGAACTTTCAGGATAAGGGAGTATTCAATAATATGGGGAGAAAAGAGGCTCACAACAATACACAAGGAGAACGGCGTAGATATCAAGGTTGACTTAAGTAAGGTCTTTTTCAACCCTCGAATGAAAGGGGAACGCTATAGGCTAGCCCAGCTCGTGAATGACGGAGAAAAAATTCTCCTTATGTTTGCCGGCATTTTGCCATATGCACTTGTAATTGCTAGATATAAAGCTGCAGAAATAACCGCTGTGGAATTAAACGAATACGCAGTAAAGCTCGGCCTTGAGAACATAGAAATGAATATGAAAAAACTTAAGGGCAATATAAGGGTTATCCAAGGGGACGTATTTGAAATTGTGCCCAAACTTGGGACTTTTGACAGGATTATAAGCCCGACCCCAAAAGGCGTGGATGCACTCAGACTAGCGATTGAAAAAGCCGAAAAATGGGTTCATTACTACGACTTTGTTCACGAGAATAAGCTCCAGAACTTTAAAGAAAGAATCATCAACGAGTGTAGGGAACTCAACAAGGAATGCGAGGTAAAAATAAAGAAAGTTTCGGACTACAAGCCCCGAGTCTTTAAGGTCTGCGCGGACATCAAGCTTTTCTAGAGTTATTTTTCATGAAATCAAAGAGAGTTACTTGTTTGACCTTCTTTTCCTTTTCCTCTTTTGCAGGCTGCTCTTTCTCCTTAGCCTCTTCAATTTCCTCCTCCTTTTCTTCCTCCTCTGATTCTTCTCCGATAGCTTCTTCCTCGACGGTCTCAGCTCTAATTTCTTCAATTCTCACTTCAAGCTCTGTTTTAGTTTCCTTTAGTTTTCTATGGATAGATAACATCTTCCCTTTGATCTTTGCTACCTTTTCTTTATCCCCAGTAAGGAACTCAATCTCCTTATCGCCGAGATCTAAGAAAACCGCTATATGGGCGGCAACATCTAAGTTGTTAACAAATATGGCCTTAAATATCTGCATTGTTTCAATGGCCTCAAGTTTACTCATATGCATCTCCTTCATTATTTTCTTCACTATGGACTCCCTGATAGAGCGCTCTTCCTTACTATCCCTAAGCATTTTAAGAGTTTTTGGGGGATAGAAGCGTATAAACCCCTTTTTCTTCACTCCCGAAACAGCAACTCCCGCAGTCATCATGTCTATTGCATACTTCCATAACCCGTAGTTCCCTGTTCCTGTTGCCCTTCCCAAGTATATATCCGCCCTGCTTATGGCCTCATATGCCCTCGCAATATCCTCTGGCTTGTAATACACATAGGGAATGTTTTCTTCAATCCAAAGAAGAACCTCATCTGGGGTGTTGTCAAGGTTCATAAGAGCCATTTTTGCCCTTTTTGCATTGTCTGTGGCAAATATCGTTCCAAGAGCTTCAAAGATAGATTTTTCAACATCTCTATACGCCAGAACAAGCTCAGCATCTTCCGTCCCACCGCTTACGAGATTTTGGAGATCATTTATTGCCGCCCTCAAGTCTCCTTTAGCCCTTTTTGCAATTTCCTGCAGGACTTCCTTAGGAACAAAAATACCTTCCGCCTTTATAATCCTAAAGAGGGCCTTTAAAATATCTCTCTGGCTTAAACGCTTGTACTCCACGATTTCTGCTTTATTTCTTATCTCCAAAGGTACTTCCCAGTACTTGTTGGCGGACATTATTATAGGATTCCTGGCCTTGTCTATGAGCTTTGCTATCTCCTTTGCTCCCGAAGGCTCTATGTTATCGGCTTCATCAAGGAAGATCAGCTTTCTTCTCCTTCCAAAGACATCCATTGTATATGCAGCGTTAAGATAACGCTCTATTTTCCCAAAAGTTCTCTCATCACTTGCGTTAAGTTCAATTACTTCAAACTTATACTCGTTGGCCAGTGCATAGACGGTCGTGGTCTTTCCGCTACCGGGAGGACCAGCAAGGAGGAGGGCTTTTTTCTTGGGGGTTCCATGAAACCAGCTTTCAACCCATGCCTTAACCTTTTCCAATGCCTTTTCCTGATTTACTATGTCCACAAGCCTTTTTGGTCTATACTTTTCAACCCATGGCAGCATTTGGGCTCACCTAATCCTTGCCAAGGAGGGTAAATTGAGCGAGCAACGCTTCAAGCTGAATCATTTCATTTGATCCCTCAACAAGCCTAAAGTTGTACTCTCCGATTTTATCTGCTAAAGCAACCTTCTTTGGTTCGCTTATTGGAAGATTAAACACTTCTTTGTGCATCTGTATAAGGACATCCTCTCCGCTCAAACCTTGCTTTAAGAGTATTTCCCTCAGTTTGTCCCTAGCCTTGAGGAAGTTCCCTTCCAATGCTAGAAGCATCATTTCCCTAACGTCTTCTGGCCTAGCCCTGCTTGCAACTAAAAACACGTTCTCATCTGTTATCTTGGTATCAAGGGCCGCTGCCGCCTGTAGAACGTTTATTGCTCTCCTTAAATCTCCCTCAGCCACATAAAGTATCGCTTGAAGACCCTCCTCAGTCAGCTCGAGCCCCTCGGTTTCAGCTATATATTTCAATCTCTTTGCAACATCCTCGTCTTTTAGCGGCCTAAAGCGGAATATTGCACATCTCGATTGTATGGGTTCGATTATCTTTGAGGAGTAATTGCAGTTGTGGCTTATGAGTCCGTTGGAGAGAAAGCTGGGATCCCTCGCGCACGTCACGTCGTAGACGTCAAGGTAGCCGAGCTTTTCCTTCTTAATAATCCTCTCAACAACGTAGCCCTCGAAAACTCTCTCCCTCACAAACTTCTCGAACGTCATGAAGTCCCTCGTGAGACCTAATGGAATGCCCCTGAGCCTGTTTACGACGAAGTCCCTCTTAACGCCGAGAACCCTAGCGGCCTGGGTCGGGTTGGTCGCTCTCGCCAGCTCCATTGCCCTCTCCGCAATCTCCGGGAGGATTAGCTCCTTATAGGCCAGCTTGATTCTAAGGTACTCGCCAACGAGCCTCGCGCAACTGTCCTTGGCGTAGGCGTAGCCGACCCTCGTGAGGAAACGGATGTAATTAGCATCGTTTGGCGTAACGACGAGGCAAACAACAAACCTGTCCTTCCTCCCGGTGGGCGAGACCACAATCCTTGAATCAATTTCGAACTCCCTGAGGAGCTCCGCAACTTCGTTGAAGAACTCGGTGGTTCTTTTGAGACTCTCCACTGAGGCATGCATCTCAAGCTTAATGCCGTTGAAATTGAAGCGCTCTCCGCTCGGCTTTGTTCCATCAGCTCCAAAGAGACCGCGCAGGAACTCCCTCTTGACGAACAGGTTACCCTCCTTTATCCACTCTGGAACAACGTAACCCTTCACGGTCTTGTTACCGACTTCAACTCCCCAGAAGCGCATAAGGGCATGAAATGCCGAGCTGTCCACGTAGAGCATGTATATCCTACCCTTAACAGACCTTCCGCGGATTTCCGAGCTGGTCTCGCGCTCGATTATCTCTGAAGGCTTAAGACCAAGCCTCTTCAGGTCTTCAGCGAGTGCTTCGAGCTCCTCCCTGCTTGAGTTGAACCAAATTCTTACTCCTCTCTTCGCCAAGTGGCCATCGCCGAGAAGGAAGCCGAAAACCCTCGCAAGGACTCCGGCTTTTTCGTCGTCGTAGCGGACGAGCCACTTCTCCTTAACCTCTCGTAGGATGTTGTAAGCTACTCCGCTTATCTCTCCGTTGAGGAGCTTTCTGACAGTGGTGTAGCTTACCTTAACTCCAAACTCATCCTCAATGGCCTTCTTTACGTCCATGGCATTCCTTAGAGGTTTGCCCTCACGTACCTTTCTGACGAACTGCTTTTTGCCCTCAATCCTCCTCTCGACGTAGCCCTTCTCCTCAAGGCTCTGGAGGAGCTGGTTGAGCCTCACCCTTGAGAGGCCAACCTTCTCTTGGAGCTCCCTCCTCGAAATCCAGCTCCCTGGAATCTCCCTCAGGATTTCAGCTTCCCTTTCCGTCAGCCCGTTCTCCATCTCCGCTTTGAGCTCAAGAACCCTTGCGAGGATTATCTCCTTATCCCTCGTCAAGAGCTTGCGGAAGTTCTTCGCTTCTCCAAGAGGTTTGAGCCCATGTTCGCGCTCGATTCTCTCAAGGAAGTGGTAAAACTCGCGGAGGTCTATTATCGGCCTCGGATCCGGCTCATAGGGCGTTCCCTCAAGTGTCGGCCTGACGAGAACTTCCGAACCCTCATTTAGGTCGTACGTTTGGATCCAGCCTTCAGGCGTTAGGAACATATGGTCTCCTGTCGCCTCAATTACCCTTCCGCTCTCAAGGGTTAGCCTGAAGACTGGGTGGCCGACTACCCTGGAGTTGAAGGCAACTGCCGCTATAACCGTATCCCTTCCGACCCTGTTGCCCACCTCCTTGAGGAGGCCCTCCTCGAAGTGCTTCATGAAGTCCCTTATCTTAACTTCTCTCTCGTCGGGTGTGTAGATTCTCGTGTCCCCAGTGACGCAGCTGAGTATAAAGCGAACATTGCTAGAGAACATCTCCATAGTTCTTCTCAAGGCCTGCTGGGCATCCTGAGTTAGAGCGTCAGCTTCATCGAGGAAGATTACCTTAAAGCTCGTCCCTCCTATCGGTTTTGTCCTTGCAAACTCCTTCACCTTCTCCCTAATCACGTTTATGCCTCTTTCATCCGATGCATTAAGCTCTAAGAAGTTGTGACGCCAGTTTTCGCCAAATAGCTCCCGTGAAAGGGCCAATGCGGCTGTTGTGTTGTGGAGAACCGTTGGAAGGTTACCGCCGATGAAGTTATGATAGTTGGGAACGTGAAGGTCGTAGATTACGAAGTCGCCCTTAAGCTTCTCAACCTCGACTATCTCGTCCCAGAGGAGCTCGTTCTGAGCGAGGAAGATGAGATAAGCGACGCCCCTCTTGAGCTTCTCATCGTTGAGTATCTCCCTCAAAAGCTTTAGCTCGGCCTTTCTAATCTCCTCAAGAACCTCTATCTTCTCGGTGTTGCTCTCAAGGATTATTCTGACGCTTGAATTCCATGTCCCGATAAGTCTCCCAATCTCGGCGTAGCTGGAGTACTTCCTCGCGAAGGTGCGCATGGCCTCTATCGTTTCCTCAAGCTCAATGCTCAGTGCCTTGGCAATCTTGAGGTAGTTCCTCAAGCTTGGCTTTCTCTTGCCCTTGATGTACTCAAGAATCCTGTCAGCCCTTATTCCCGTCTTCTCGGCTATTTCCTTCCTCCTCCTCGCGACCTCATTCCAATCTATTAAGATGCTCTTTGATAAAACCTTTTCAATCCGCTCAAGCTCGTCGAGGCGGTAGTAGATTTCCTTCATGAGCTCCCAAGCTATTCTCTTGGCCTTTTCTGGACTCCAACGAATCTTATCATCATAGAACTTCAGCTTAAGCCTGTCCCTGACGTAGGAAATCAGCTCCCTATCGGCGTAGAGCGAACCAATATTGGGGTTTGGCTTTTTGACGAGGGCTTCTGCCTTTCTCTTTTTCTCTTCAACCGAGAAGCCGATCTCGGAGAGGAAGCGCGATATGTTCTCGGAGCCTGAGATGACAACATAATAGTAGGTGCATCCTTTGACAATTTTGCTCCTCACCTTGGCAACTATACCAAGCCCAGCGAGGGCATAGGAGATTTGTTCCGCCATCTCCTTGCTGGCAGTGGAGAGAACCACTCCATTCGCCTCAACTCCAGCGTCGCAGTCAAAGTATGTCCTCAGGAAAGAGCGAAGGCCTTTCCATGCCTGTGCGGGTATGTAAACCCTCTCCGCCTTTTTGCCAGCTAAACCGAGACTTTTAACGAGCTCCTTTGCCATTTTTGAGTTCACATAAACATCAGGTGCGCGGTTCTTGTGGATTCTCTCCTTAATTCTCGCATCTGGGAAGAGCCTCTCGGTGAGCTTTATGAAGCGCTTTCTGAGCCTCTCGTCCGTGTTCGTGAAGGTTATGATGTTGCCCTGAGCATCGGCATGACCATCGCCGATGAAGTAGCCGAGCCACTCAGCTAAGGGGTCTTCATCGAGAACCGCCGGAAGAAAGCGCGGAACGGCAAGCCTATCTCTGGGCTTAAGCTCCTCTGCCTTAACCCACTCTATCCTTCCGTTCTTTCTGTTTACGAGGAGCGGGTGGTACGGGGTAACCTTAAGCTCTCTGCCGAGCCTCGTCCTTATTCTGACGAGCTCATCCGTCCTGTCCTTATAAACGTACTCAACGGGCAACCCCACAAGTTTGCCGTCCTCGTCAACGCCAAGAACCCTCAGACCATCAACCGGGGTGATACCAAACCTGCCTTTGCTTATTCTCTCCACAAGCTTGCCGATGGTCGTTAGTTCACCGTTAACAATGACCTTCGCATCTCCCGTGAGGCACTTCCCAACGCCGGGCGGCCCCGCGAAGAGAAGGTGCGGCATTGAACCCGTTTTAACGTAATGCTTAAGTCTCTTTACTATGTGATCCTGCCCTACGATCTCACTAAGCCTCTCGGGTCTATACTTCTCAACCCACGGTTTTTCAAGAATTTTAACTTCCTTAACCTCTTTTGCTTCCTCAGCCATTGCAACCACCTATTATCGTGACCTAAATCCTTTATAATCACCAGAATATTTAAACTCTTTGGAACCCTTTAAGGAGCCCCCGCAAAACTTCACCAAAAGGTTCAGGTTACTATCCTATCCTCTCCTCCGTTAAGATTTATGAAAACTTTTATAGATGAGAGATGTGAATATTCTACTTGGTGGTACCTATGGCAAAGCTTGACTGGATTACCGAAGAACTTAATGAGCTCAAAGAAAAAGGACTTTATGTTAAGATTAGAGTTCTCCAAAGTTCTCAAGGCCCTTGGGTAATCGTTGACGGAAAGAAAGTTCTAAACATGTGCTCTAACAACTACCTTGGTTTGGCAGCGCATCCAAAAATTAAGGAAGCCGCGATAAAGGCGATTCTCGACTACGGTGTTGGAGCCGGGGCCGTTAGAACTATAGCTGGAACAATGGAGCTTCACGTGGAGCTTGAGGAGAAGCTTGCAAAGTTTAAGAAAAGGGAAGCTGCTATTCTCTTCCAAAGCGGTTACAACGCAAATCTCGGGGCAATAAGCGCCCTCATAAAGAAGGGTGAAGATGGGGTTCTTGTCAGTGAAGAATTAAACCACGCAAGCATCATTGACGGTATGCGCTTGAGCGGTGCGCCAAAAGTTATTTACAAGCACCTCGACATGGAGGATCTCAAGAAGAAGCTTGAAGAAGTCAAAGACAAGAAAAAGAAGCTCATTGTCACAGACGGTGTATTTAGTATGGATGGGGATCTTGCCCCACTCCCAGAGATCGTTGAGCTGGCAGAGCAATATGATGCAATGGTGTATGTTGATGATGCTCATGGTGAGGGCGTTTTAGGGGAACATGGAAGGGGTATAGTAGATCACTTCAAGCTACATGATAGGGTAGATTTCGAAATGGGAACCCTAAGCAAGGCGTTTGGTGTCATTGGAGGTTATGTCGCAGGGCCGGAAGAGGCGATAGAATATCTAAGACAGAGGGGAAGACCATTCCTGTTCTCCTCTGCTCTCAATCCGCCCGATGTTGCAGCTGCCATTGCGGCTGTTGAAATACTCCAGCACAGTGATGAACTCGTTAAGAAGCTTTGGGACAACACGCACTTCCTCCAAAAGGAGCTTAGAGACCTCGGTTATGATTTAGGAAACACCAAGCACCCGATTACACCGGTAATGCTCTATGATGAAAAGCTAGCCCAAGAGTTCTCAAGAAGACTTTACGATGAGTACAATATTTTTGCCCAAGCAATCGTCTACCCAACCGTTCCTCTCGATACGGCAAGAATAAGATTAGAACCTTCCGCAGCTCACACCAAGGAAGACCTGCAGTATGTAATCGATGCCTTCGAGGACCTCGGAAAGAAAACAGGCTTTCTCAAGTGACTCTTTCTACTTTTCTAGAATTTTATTCTGCCTATGTGATAATAAACAACATCATTGTCCTCATCAACTACTGCTAAAACCATCTTTTTTCTAACTCCATGAGCAACCCTAACTCTAGCGGTTAAATCGTTTGGATACAGCTTTTGAGACTCACTAACTACCCAGATCAACCAATCGGCATGCTCCTCCATTCCTTTGCGATACACCCTAAAGTGGGAGCCGTATTTAAGGGCTGTCTTTACTGTATATCCCCTATTCCTAAGATCCTTGTAAACCAAAAACTTTAAGTCGAACTGCTCATCTTTTTTTCTTCCAATTTCAAAAAGCTCCTCAACGCTGAGCTCTCTCTCATTGTCAAATACTTTGATCCAGCCTTTGTTCAAAAGGTAAGCAGCTTCAACCAAGGATAGGAAAAGCTTCCCGTTTACAACTTCCCCATAATGCCTCTTGTTGTAGAGCTTGTTTATCGCACTTTCCATTGTGCTGAAAACCCTATCCCCACTCAGATAAAATTTAAACTCACTCAACTCTTGCCACCCCAGGCATCTGGTGTGAGGACCATATAGTAGGCGTCTTCACCATCGGAGTAGTAGCCTTTTATGATTTTCATCTTCTTAAAGCCCAGCTTTTCGTAGAGCTTTATCGCCCTCTCATTGCTGACTCTAACTTCAAGTCCTATATACCTAGCACCACGTTTTATTAACCTGTCTATAACAACCTCCATCAGAGCCTTGCCTATTCCGTTTCCCCTATAAAGGGGATCGACTGCAATGCTCATTACATGTCCCTCCATGTCAGGCCTTAGATAACCCATCACATACCCCACTATCCTTCCATTGTACTCGGCCACAAGAAAGGTCTCTGGATTTGCCTCAAGAAACGTCAAAAACAAGCCTCTTGGATACTGCTCTCTAAATGACTGTCTTTCAATGCGCATGACCTCACTTAAGTCAAAGAGGGTAGCAGGTCTAATAGTAATAAGGCTCAGGGGGATCTTTTTTGGAAATGGAATATCTCTCGAAGACAGGCTCATATTGAAATATTCGCCTCGATAGTTTTTAATCTTATTGATTTTAAAAGAAAATGGCTCAAAAGAGAGCCCCCAGCTCGCATTTGTATCACCAAGAGTGATCATACCCGAGGACTAAATAGCCTTTGGAAAATTTTAAAAGAAGAGAAGAAGATATTAAAAAGGAAGTGATGAGCGCTTCCGATCCTGAGGGCAAGATGATGATCGGATTCCTGTCTGATCTCCTATCCATGCTTTTCTTTCCATACCAAAGAAGATCAAGATTAAGTTTATAACCAGCTTGAAGTTAATTGATTAAACGAAGGTGATACAATGAAGATAGCGGAAGATGCCGTTGGTATAGTCAAAGGTGAGGCGAGTGTTATAGGATACAATTTTTCCGCTCATCCAGATGTAAATTTACAGTTTGGAGAGTTCGTCGTTGCTCAGAACAGAAATGGGGAATGGGTTATTGGCACCATCAGAAAACTTCAAAACATAAACTGGCTTCTCATAAGTGGAAAAAGCACATATCAAGCTCTTCAGCTCGATTTAGAGCAGTATGGAGAGAGCATTGAGGACAATGAAGAAGTAATTGCCAGTGTAAGAGTGCTGGGCAAGCTCAGCTTTAACGGCAAAAAGGTTGAAGTTCTACCAAACAGAGCCCCGATTCCCAATGGGAGGACGGTTTATAAGCTAAGTGATGATGTCCTTAAGGCAATATACAACTCCGGAGAGGGGTATATAGAGGTTGGAACTCTTCTTCTAAGAGAGAGCGTGCCAATTTATTTGAACGCCGACGAGCTTGTATCGAGACATTTTGCTGTTTTAGCTGTTACGGGAGCGGGTAAATCAAACACCGTTGCTGTGATGATAAGTCAGGTCATTGAAAAGCTCAGAGGAACAGTGGTTGTCTTAGATCCCCATGGAGATTACGTAAAGCTAAAGCTTCCTGACACAGGAAAAAAGTACGTTAAGATAATAGAGGCCAAGATAAGGCCCGAGGAGATGGATAGTGAGGAGCTGGCGGATCTGATAGAAGTTGCAAAAAACGCCACTATACAGAGGGAGTTCCTAGCTAAGGCTTGGGAAACTATCAAACATGAAAATCCAAACTTGGGCGGAAGAGAACTCATTGAAAAGCTTATGGGAACAATAAACGACTGGATAAGGAACAAAGAAGCACGATACTGGGATGAGGAGAAGAAAAGCTACTTCACAGAAGAGCTCAAGTCAGATAGAGTAGAAACATTAAGGGGGGTTGTTTTAAGGATTAGAAGGTTTTTAAGAAACTACGGAAGCTTACTGACGAGTGAGGACCTCATATCCCAAATAGAGCCAGGGAAGGCGAATATCATTGATCTCGGGCCTTTAGATGAAGGGCAAATGAAGATCATTGCTGGAAAACTTCTTCAAGGGATATTCGAAGCAAGGGTAGACTATGAAAAAGCCAGAAAGAAGCTTGAACGCATAGAGGACGAGCTCAGAGAAAGCAAAGCGGCAAAAACATCAAAACTTGAAGAGGAGATTAAAGAGCTTAGAAATATCATGAAGAGTATTGAGAACAAAAGCAAAGCACTTGCTGAGCCAATACTCATGATAGTAGAAGAGGCACACATCTTTGCCCCACAAGGAGAACACAACGATGCTGTGAGAATTTTGAGCAGGATTGCGAGAGAGGGGAGAAAATTCGGAGTTGGGTTGGGAATAGTATCTCAGAGACCAAACAAGCTCAATGAAGACGTCTTAAGCCAGACAAACACTAAGATAATCCTGAAGATAGTAAATCCAAAAGACCAGGATTACGTCCTAAAAGCGAGTGAACAACTGAGTTCTGACTTATTAGCTGATATTGCCTCCCTTGGAAAGGGAGAAGCTGTAATAGTTGGCCAAGCAATAGCTCTTCCAGCACTGGTGAAGATATACAACTTTAAAGAAAAGGGTGGAGATTACGGTGGAGAAGATATAGGGATTGTATCGAGGTGGCGTAAAAGATTCGAAGAGGAAGAGAAAGAAAAGGAAATCCAGCGAGTCTATGAGGACGAGGGGATAGAATATGACCTTTAAGTTTGCCCATATTGCTGATGCACATCTCGGGTTTGAGCAGTACAGACTGCCCTATAGGGCTGAAGAGTTTAAAAAAGCCTTCGAGACTGCAATAAAAAAGGCTATTGAAGAAAAAGTTGATTTTATACTAATTGCTGGAGACCTCTTTCATCGGAGCAATCCAAGTCCTCAGACGATAAAAGAAGTTATAGACATCCTTTCTATTCCAAAAAAAGAAGGCATTCCTGTTTTTGCAATTGAAGGAAATCACGACAGAACCCAAAAGAGGATCTCCGCTTATAATCTTTTAGAGTCTTTAGGGCTAATGCATGTTCTTGGATTCAGCGAGAAAAAAAAGGAAAACAAGTATCAGACCACAGAGAAAGTTAATGGAAAGCTAATCACCAAAGGGGTTTTTGAAAAAGGTAATAAGAGCCTTGAGATTTATGGAATGAAGTTTATGAGTGCCGCATGGTTCGAGAGGAACAGGCTGAGTGATTATTTTAGACCAAGCGGAGATGCGATACTTATGCTCCATCAGGGGATAAAGGAGATGATGGAGAGCCTAAAACTGGAAACACAGAGAGATTACTTCGAGATAACCCTAGAAGACCTGCCAGATGGCTTTCTTTACTACGCAATGGGGCATATACACAAAAGGTGGCAAAGCAATAAGGGACTGGGTGTTGTCGCCTATCCCGGCTCTCTGGAGAGATGGGACTTTGGAGATTACGAGATGAGATACAGGTGGAAAGGAGATACATTTATTCCGCAAGCTGGAGAGGAGAAGGGCTTCCTGATAGTGGAGGATTTTAAACCAAGATTTGTAAAGCTCGACGTTAGACCCTTTTACGATATTAAGATTAAAGCTGACGAGGTCTCCGCAAAAAAGGAGCTTAAAAAGCTAAGCACAAAAATCCCGGAAGAGGCCTTTGTGAGGGTGGATATCGAATGGGAAAAGCCCTTTGATGTGTCTTTTCTCCACGAAATCTTCAGTGTTAAGTATCTCCACATAAGAACGAAGTTCAAAAGACCTTCCATAAGAACTGGAAGCACAGCAAATGCGAAGGACTTCTTTAATCCTTTAGAGCTCAAAATACTCGAACTCGTAGGTGAGAAAGAATTTGAAGCGTTCGAAGAAGTTATAGAGCTTCTTCTAAAAGGTTCTCCTCCAAGAGAGGAGAGCAAAAGAGAAGAGATTCATAAGCCGAAAAAAGAAGAATCTAAACCCAAGACCAAAGAGGAAAGTAAGAAAGCTCAGAAGCCGCAACCAAAGAAAAAATCCGATTTATTATCATGGCTGAAAGGGTGAGAGAGAATGATGATTGAAAAGATAATTGTGAGGGATTTCCGCTCACATGAATTCACGAAGGTAACTTTTACACCTGGAATAAACCTGATAATAGGGCAAAATGGTTCTGGAAAAAGCTCCCTTCTCGACGCAATACTTGTAGGTTTTTATTGGCCTACAAAGCCCAAAGACCTCAAAAAGGAAGACATCCTAAGGGTAAATGGGAAAAGCACCGAGATAACAATATTTTTTGAAAAGGACAATGTGAAGTACCAGCTCCACAGAAACATAACCAGAGGCATAGCTTTCGTTAAGTACCAAGAGAGTAACAGCTGGCATTATGCAACCGAAGCAGGTCAGCAATACGTGAGAAGATGGATGGAAAAACTAATCCCCTACGACATCTTTGTGAACGCAATATACATAAGACAGGGAGAGATCGACGCGATCTTAGAGAGTGATGAAAGCAGGGAGAAAGTCGTCAGAAAAGTTCTGGGATTGGATAGATATGAAAATGCCTACAATAACCTTCTTGAGGTCAGAAAGGCCATAGATTCAAAGATAAATGCAATTGAGGAATACCTTACAGCAATGAAGAACATAGATGAGATGATAGAGGAAACCCGAAAAAGCCTAAGCGAAACCATTAAACAAGTAAACGAGCTTACACCAAAGATTCCGGAGCTGAGAAAAGAAGCTGAAAGAACAGAAAAGAGACTCTCTGAACTTGAGGAGCTAGTGGAGAAGCTTAACAAAGCAAAAGAGGAGAAAAGCAGAATTGAAAAGAACCTCGAAGGGGTAAGGACGAGGATAAACTCCCTCGTCAGCTCAATAAACGAAAGAAGGGTAAAGATACAAGAGCTGGAAAGGAAGTCTGAAAGGCTTGAAAAGGTTAAGCCTGAAGCAGAGAGGTATAAAGGGCTCGAAAAGTTCCAGAAAGAGTACAGTGAAGTAAAATCCAGGATTGAAAAAGAGCTTAAAGGCTATGAGGGAAAGCTCTCCCAAATAGAGGAGAGAATTAAAGAACTCATAGGGAAGGAAGAAGAGCTGAAGGAAATTAGAGAGAAAGTAGAAGAAATGGCGGAAACTCTTGAAGGCCTAAAGCAACATGCAGAAGAGTATGAAGAAGCCATGAGAATCAAGAGAACAATAGAATCCCTCAGGAAGAGATTAACCCTCAGTGAAGGAGAGATTAATGCCCTCAAGAATGAAATAGAAAAAGCAAAGAAAAGAAAAGAAGAAATCCGTGAGAAGCTTGAAAAGATTGGAGAGGAGAAAGGAGAACTCAGGAGCCTTTCTGGAGAGAAAGACAAAGCAATCTCAGAGCTTATGAAGGCCAAAGGAAAATGTCCCGTCTGCGGTTCTGATCTTACGGATGAACACAGAGAAGAGCTTATCAAAAGCTACAGAATGGAAATTGAGAAGTATAAAACAAAGCTAAAAGAACTCGAAAAAGAGGAAAGAGACCTTAGAACAGAGCTTAAAAAAATTGAGAGCATTCTAAAAAAGGAAAGCACTGTAATAGCAAACGAAGAAGTTCTAAAGCAGATAAAGGAAAACGAAGAAAAATTGACCCAATTCAACCTGAAGGAACTTGAAGAAAAAGCTGGGAAATATGAAAAGCTCTCAGAAGAGAAAAATCGGCTTGAGGGCAAGCTTAAGAGCATTTTAGAGGAGCTCAAGAAGAAGCCGATGTTAGAAGAAATGAAGAAAAACATAGAAAAGAAAATGGAAAACGCCAGAAAAGAGCTTCAGAAATACGAGGAAAAATTCAAAGAACTTGGGTTTGAAAGCGAGGACAGTCTTAAGGCAGAGCTTGAAAAGCTAAGGCCCCTCTATGAAGAATATCTGGGGCTCTTGGATGTTAAGGGTGAACTTGAGAAAGAGAAAAAGCGCCTCCATGAAGAGGAAAAAGAGTTAAGAAACCTCGAATCTCAAAGAAAACAACTTGAAGAACAGTTATCCTTGTTGATGGAAACACTTGCAAAGCTCGAGAAAGAGTACAGCAAAGAAGAACACGAAAAGCTCAAAAAGGAGCACGTTGAGAAGAGAGAAGCCTTAACAAGAGCAGAAACAGAGCTCAAGAATCTAGAAAAAAGAAAGGAGGAACTGAGTAAGACCCTAGAGAGCCTTCAAAAAGAAAGAGACAACGTCAAAAACAAGAAAAAAGAACTTGAAGAACTAAGAAAAGCCAGGGAGAGAGTTCAAGAGCTCAGAGAAAAGGTCAGGAGATTTAAGAACATCCTTAAGGAAGATGCACTGGCAAAAGTTGGTGAATATGCAAGCGAGATATTCGAAGAGCTTACGGAAGAGAAGTATTCCGGAATAACCGTGAAGGCTAAGGAAAATAAAGTTGTCCTTGGGGTTATATACGACGGGAAGGAGAGAGATTTATCATTTCTCAGCGGTGGTGAGAGAATAGCCCTTGGTCTGGCATTTAGGCTTGCATTGTCTCTCTATCTTGCGGGAGAGATACCTCTCCTAATAATGGATGAGCCAACACCTTATCTTGATGAGGAAAGAAGGAGGAGACTCGTTGATATCATGGAGCGCTATCTAAGGAGAATCCCACAGGTGATAATAGTATCTCACGATGAGGAGCTCAAGGATGCTGCAGATAGGGTTGTGAGGGTCAGGCTTGAAAACGGTGTTTCAAGAGTAGAGGAAGTCGAGGTGGGCTAAATGTACCGCCTTATTTCTAAAGATCAAGCAGATAGAATCCTCAAGATGCTCACAAACGAACTCAAAGATGCAGAAAGAGCTTTAAAGGGCAAGATAGAGTGGAAACCTCTCCCGGAAAAAAAGGAGAGCAAAGCTTACGCAGTTGATGGGAGTCAAGGAAAGGCAAGGCTGAGCGGGACAATAATCTACACTGTATCCTCTTTTGCTTTTGGAAATGGTAAGAGCGCTCGCTTAGTTTATACAAATGCCATGACCTACAATCATGGAATCTCTGATCAGATTATAAGACTTCAGATGGAGACACTCGAAAACAAGCTTGGAGCATTGATTGGGAATGAGGAGCACATGATTCTGATGGATGGAACGCTCACGGGATCATTAACAAGACCTCCCGTTTATCCTGAGAGCGTTAAGGGCATAACAACCCTGCTCGATACGTTAAGGAAAGATGATGTGGAAGAACTCATTAAAGACTTCATTGAAAGGCTCGATGACCACTATCTCAACTTAGAAAAACGCCTTAATAATGAAAGGGAGCTTTACAGTGGAGTCATACTTACAGACGAGGTTATAGAAGAGTACTCGGAGTTCTACAAGGCAATGGAAGGTAAAGAGATTGTAAACTACGATGGTGCGTTGAAGAGGCTGAGGGATGCCCTGAAAGCTGAGGTTCCAAGGAGTGAGATAATAAAAATAGCCGAAGAGCTGGAGGAATATAGTGAGCCAAGAACTTTAACTCTTGAAGAGGCAAAAAATACAATCCACGTTGTCTTAGGATATTTAGAGTATCTTCATTCCCTCGAAAAGCTTCTCCAAAGAGAATTGATATACCTCGCAAAGAGCTTCTACAACAGAAAAATCACATCAAAGCTCGGCGTAAGCCTTCTTGATGTGCCCTTCATCGATGCATATTTACTTAGAGCTTATGGAGAGGAAACCCCTGGATACTGCGTAATCTATGATCCAGAAATTGCTGAAGAAAAGAAAAAGGTAGCCCATCGCTTGCCTAAAGTTCTGAGAAAATACTTCCCCACCATCCAGAGATTTATAGAGATGGGAGTCCCATCGGCCTATATAAGGACAATGAAAGGAGGGGTAATATACCTCCTACAATCCAACATCTCAATCAATGATGAGTTAATAGCAAAATTGCTGTGGCACGAAAGCAACGGCTACATAAGGCCCCTCCAGAGAGCCCACGAGGGGGTTAAAATTGAGCAGAAGATGTTTAAGGCAGAACTTGAGGCTCTCATGAACTACCTAAAGAGGAAAAACAAGGGACTGAGAGTGTTTGTAAAATATGGAAGGTCCCCACTCGAATGATCACTTAATTCCCCTTCTAACCTTTACTGCCAACCCCTGCTTGAATATCTTAAGCTCTCTGCCGTTCAACAAGGTCTGACCAGTTGCCAAAAGTTCATCGTCTTTATTCACCACCAAAACTTCATCATATGGCCTTATGTTCTCATCAGCATCAATTACAAATTTTGCGAAAACATTCTTCCCCTTTCTTGCAAAAGGCTCTGCGTCTTCATTTACCACAACCCTCATCTTTGGATACGGCAGAATCTTGTGGAGCCTCTTAGCCCCCTCGATCCCAAGAGTCAAAAGACCATCTTCCGCCCTAAAGGTCGCTACGTGCTTGCTGCCGGCTTTTATTTGCCTTGGCATGCCCGTTTTCCTTGATAACTCAACGAAAACATCTTTAAAGGCCTCACTAGCTCCTTCACCAAACTGATACTCAGCAATAGCTTGGACATAGGACTTTGCCTCTTCCTTTGAAGGCCTCTCTATTGTGAAGTCCTCCTCCCCTTCGCTCTGGGCAAAGGGGAACGTTAAGCTTAGATATTTCGGGATCTCTCCAAAGATCGGATGATTAATAACCTCAGAGAACTTCTTCCTAACTTTTTCAGCCCGCTCTTTTGCCCTTAGAATTACGGGAGTTCTCATGATTTCTTCACTAACCTTGAAAAATGCCGAAGCCTTTGTAACCGGCTCGTTCTCTTCTAGGTAATCTCTGTACTCAAGCAACCTCTTATAAGCAGTGAACATTTTTGGGTGAGATCGTGAGCGCTCATCTACGAGTTCCCATAGGGTTCCTTCTTTTATTGCCTGTTTTACTCTGTTAAGCTCCTCTCTAATAACCCACAGGTTGTGGAGAGCAAGTAACCTCGTTCTCTCTCCCTTTGGCATTTCCCGAAGCTCCTGAGGGGTATAACGAGAACAAACTGAACATGAACAGGGAAAATAATCAAGTTCTTCAAGCCTTTTAGTTCCTTCAGGAGTCATGTAGCGGTCATCTCTAGCATAAAGGGCATAGCTGGCGGAATCAAATAAATCAATTCCCATGGCAACTGCCAGGGCAAATATCATTGGATGACCAGCACCGAAGAGATGAACCGGCCTGTCAGGCCTAAGACCAAGCTTGGATGCTATTACAACATCAACCAAGTCTTTGTAGCGATAGCTTTCCATTAAAGGCACTACGGCACCAATCGGGTGAATCTCAAAGTTCATTTCGCTTAACTTCTTTGCTGCGTATGTTCTTAAGTCTGGATAAGTAGAACCTTGAACAGCAGCATTCATTGCTATGCTCTTTATGCTTTCAGCTTCTTTTGCTCTCTCAAGTGTTATCTCAAGGTCCTCTTCGGCTTTTTCCCTTGGAGCATCCGGAATTGTTGGAATATCAAGGAACGTTCCTATATCAACACCTATCTTGTGCTGAAACTCTATGATCTCCCTATTGGTGACGTCCACCCCTCCATATCTCATGAGCTGAAAGCTTCCAGAGTCAACTTCCACTATACCATCATACCCCAAAAGTCTATGAATGCCTTTTTCAAGGGCCTTCTCCCTGAGTTTTTCATCTTTGTAGATTATATAAGAGTTTGTAATTATAATGTCAAAGCCCATTTCCTTGAGCTCTTTTGGAGTTACTATAAGTTGCTTGGGATTTACAACAGGCATTATCGCTGGAGTCTCCAGTTTTTTCCCATTAATCTCAATCTTTCCTATTCTTCCCGCAGCATCTCGCGCTTTTATCTCGAATTTGAAGCTCATTTTCCTCACCAGTGGAAGTTCAAGATTTGGGTTTAAAAACCTAAGGAGATGTTCACTCACTTTTTCCTATGATTTAAACTCTCCAAAAGAATTTCTGGAAATACCCGTAGAGATGGAGGGATAGATAAAATACCGCCCAGAACCAGAGAAAGATCGGGAAGAGAAGAGCATTCAAAAGAGCCCCTCCCTCCACGACGGTAGGGATGAGAAAAGTCAACACTTCATAACTCACGAACAGCAAAAGTAAATCAAAGTTTCCACTTAAGAGCAATGCTACTGGAAGTATTATATCAAGAAGAGCAATAAAATCACCCAAGAGAAGAAAGAAGGACTCCTTCTCTAGTCCACCACCAAGATGCTTTAGATCACCCAAAAACCACCTCTTCCTCTGCATCCAAAGTTCTCTAAGTGTTTTCGGCATTCTTGTGTAGACTCTTGCTCTCGGAGCGTAAACGACTTTTCCAAGTTTCTTAAGCTCTTTTGTTGTAGCGTAGTCCTCAACCTCACTCTCAACAAATCCGCCAATTTGCTCTAGGGCTTCCCTTCTAAACGCCGACAGGGGACCGGGGGCAACACTTAAATCCTCAAGCTCCCTAGCACGCCTAAACATAGCAATCCTAAGATGCTCAACGTCTTGAGCCCTCTCCAAAAAAGAGTTCCCTAAGACCCTCACTTGACCCCCTACCCCTACAACCTCTGGAGAATAAAACCTCTCCACTAGAGATTTCAAGGCATTTGGGAAAAGTATGGAATCTGCATCGGTGGTAACTATCACTTCACCCCTTGCCTTTAAGAGTCCAAAATTAAGGGCTTTTGCCTTTCCCTCGTGAGTCTTCCTAAAAACCCTCAACCTTGAATCTTTTAGAGAAATGGCCTTTTCAAATGTGTCATCTTCACTGCCATCGTCAATCACAATAACCTCAAAGGCCGGATAATCCTGAGAAAGAGCCGATTTTATAGATTCCGCTATGGTTTTCCCCTCATTGTAAGCAGGAATCAGGATGCTCACAAAAGGAACCCATCCTCGAGTTTTATATACCCCCAGAAGACTGAGGAGATAACTAATGAAAAAGTACCCATCCCAGAGAAAGATTATGGCAAGGAGTATCTCAAGCAACATGATTTAAGTTCCACATTTAGCTTTTAACTTTTTCAATGGCCAGGCTTGGGTAGAATGCCCATAAATGGCAATAGCAGTAATAGACAGCTACAAAACGAGCATATATCCCAGCGGAAGAGTAATAAAGGAACTTACCGACATTGAAACGGGAAAGGAGATAGCAAAAAATAGAATGTGCAGGATTGTCAGAGCTTCTTGAAGATTAATCAACTTGAAGATTAATCAAGTGGTAATGCTCCCTTAATCCTTCTTATTAGGTTATCTTTCTTCTCTGAGTCTTCAAGGGCTATCTGGAGTACCTCGTCAATTGTCTCAACCGGAATTATTTCGATCTTTTCAGCTTTGTCTGGGCTTAAGAAAACGTCCTTCTCGTTTGCCTTTGGAATTATAACCTGCTTTATTCCCCCCTCAATTGCAGCTTCTATCTTAGGGGTAACCCCACCAACGGGCAAAACTTCCCCTCTAACACTCAAAGAACCCGTCATGGCAACGCTTTGCTTCACGGGAACTTCTTCAAGAGCAGAAATGACTGCAGTAGCAACGCTTATGCTTGCTGAATCACCCTCAACGCCTTCATAGGTTTGAAGGAACTGAACGTGGATGTCATAGTGGCTTATGTCCTCTCCTTTGTAACGCTTTATTATAGCCGAAACGTTTTGGACGGCCTCCTTTGCTATCTCTCCAAGCTTGCCAGTTACGATTATTTTACCTTCCTCTCTGCTTGCTGCTGGTGCTACAACGGCTTCAATAGGCAATACAATACCGCTCTGCTCCCCTATAACAGCAAGACCGTTCACCCTTCCTATTTCTCCTCCTTCGCTCTTGATTACCTGATACTCCTTCTTTCTCTCTATATACCAATCTGCCAACTGCTTTTCAAGAGGTTTGGCAAGCTGTAATGCCTTTAATACGTGTTCCCTCGTCACATATTTGGCCCCTTCTCTAACCGCTATGTCTCCAGCAGCCCTTATTATACCTCCAAGGTCTCTAAGTCTCAAAGTTAAATGACCTTTTCTGCCCGCTCTCTTTTGGGCTTCTCTAACTATCTCCTCAACGGCATCCTTGGTGAAGTGTGGGATTTTACCGTCTTTCACAACCTCCTGAGCGACAAAACGTACGAGCTTTCTTCTGTTCTCAAGTGTATCGGGCATCGTGGTTCTCATGTAAACCTCGTAACCATAACCTCTTATTCTAGAACGCAAAGCGGGATGCATTTTGTCAACAGTATCTAAGTTTCCAGCAGCAACTAAGATGAAATCACATGGAACAGGTTCTGTTCTAACCATAGCACCGCTTGAAAGCTCACTCTGTCCTGTTATGGGCATCTTCTTTTCTTGCATGGCAGTGAGCAGGCTTTGCTGCATCTTTAAAGTAAGGGTAGCTATCTCATCTATGAAGAGCACACCCTTATGGGCCCTGTGAATCATTCCGGGCTCAACACGCTCGTGAGCTGGAGTTCCGAGGCCACCTGACTGAAACGGATCGTGTCTAACGTCTCCAAGGAGTGCTCCAGCATGGGCTCCGGTTGCATCTACGAATGGAGCTTTTCTCCTTCCACAATTGTCAACTAAAAGCTTTGGCACTAACGTTTGGTTTCTGAGCCTCATGTTTGAGATGGCCATTAGTGACGCAATAAGCACAAAAACTCCAAAGAGCAAAGTTTGGGCCGAGCGATCCATGAGAACTGCGAGCATAACCACAAAAAGCACAAAAAGCAACAGGTACGACTTTATGTTCTCCTGTTCCTTTGCCTTTTGTCTGTAGCGTTCCACTATCTGTTTGCCTTGACACGCTGGTACAGTCTTTATCTTGGGCATGTTTTCATCTTCAGGATTTGGAAAGACCAAAATATCCTCAAGAGTTTCAGTTGGAAGGAGCTCTGCCATGGCCTGACCTAACATGGACTTACCTGTGCCCGGTTCGCCTATCAACAGCACGTGCCTTTTTTGCTTCGCTGCAGTTTTTATCACTTCAACGGCGTGATCCTGACCGATGACTTGGTCTATTAACTTTTCAGGAACTTTAATTTCCTCAGTAGTTTGGAAATCAATCCCCAATTCAAGCTCTTCACCATATGAGCGTTCTTTTTCAATACTATTAACCTTCTCGCTCAAAATACCTCACCTCTCTCAAACTACGGTTGCTTAAGTGAGCTTATAAACTTTTTTAAGGAAGGTCAGCAAGTTTAGAAAAGCTAAAATAATAGGAATCCAAAAAGATACAGGGTGATGAAAATGAAAATCGAGGATCACATAGCTTTCACAGCAAACCACAAGAACTGGAAAGTTGGGGATAAGTTGCTAGCAATGGAGGAGCATGAGATAGCTCACTTCCTTGCAAGTGTGTCAAATACAGTTACTCTGAAAATTCCTGAATATCTAACAGAGGTCATGAATGTCGCCGGAATAATGAGCTTAGCTGAGGAAATAGAGAAAAAAGAAGTTTGGGAGATCTTAAAAACCTTGAAATCTCCCGGAACATCAAGAAAGCTCAATCCAATGATATTTGAAGAGGACAAAAAGCTCAAAAAACTTCTTCTGGATGTTGCAAAGGCCTTGCTAACAAGAGAAGCCCTCTCAAATAAGTTTTCCGTTAGTTATCCAGAAGATCCCATAACTGACCTAAGAACCACTCTCATATACCATGATGAGCATATAAACTTCACTGCCAAACATGGAAGCTGGATAGTTGTGAAAAGGGTGATAATAGATGATAAAACTCCAATGGCAGATGTTGCAAGGATCTTGGCAAGTATAAACGAAACTGCCGTCTCAAAGATCCCCCTATATGCTGAGATAGACCTGAGAGGAATAGAACAATGGTTTGGAGACATCAAAAAGGCTAAAAGTGAGACCGAGATAAAAACGCTTATAGATAAGCTCCTTCACATTCCAATAGAACACTATGCACCAAAAGAATTTGCAGAGCATGGAAAACTTTATGCCTTAAGAACTGCCCTGCAGAAGATTGGGCTTTCGATTGACATCCCATCAAAGTCTCTTGAGAAGTATCTCGAAAAGGTTTGAAAAATCTGAAGATGATGAGGCCGAGGACACCCGAGGAAACAATGAGGACTCTTCGCTTCGCTGATTCTCCCTTCTTTTTCCGAAAGTTTTTTAATAACAATTCTGTAATAAAACATAGGGGTGACGACAACGGTGAAGAGGAGTGTAATTTATACTGAAAATGCTCCGAAGCCAATAGGGCCATACAGCCAAGCCATCCTTGTAGAAAATCCGGGTAAGATACTTTTCATTTCGGGGCAAATCCCTATAAATCCAGAAACAGGAGAGCTCGTTAAAGGCGACATAAAGGAACAGGCAAGACAGGCAATAGAAAACTTAATAGCAATTCTAGAAGCGGCCGGGGCAACGGTAGATGATGTAGCAAAGGTTAATGTTTACTTAGAGGATATAAAAGACTTTGAGGAATTCAACAAGGTGTATGAAGAATATTTTGGACATTCAAAACCAGCAAGGGCAGTAGTGGAAGTAGGAAAACTGCCAAAGGGAGTCAAGATAGAGATAGAAGCAATAGCAATCTTCGAGTGATTCGTTAGCTTTTTATCTTTCCTGCTCTTAGTTTTTTTGATGCCTATGTACAAGGGGCTTGTCATAATATTTGGTTTTCTTTTTATTGGAGAAACCCTGAGCGAGATATTTAATCTTCCAATACCGGGAAACGTTATCGGAATGGTCTTATTAACCTTTGCATTCTTATTTAACATTATAAAGGTGGAAGATGTCGAAAGAGAGGCGGAGTTCTTTATAAAGAACATGAGTGTGATGTTTATCCCACCTGGGGTAGGAATTATATCCTACTGGGGACTCATAAAAAGCCAAGCAGTGCCAATTTTTGGGGCTTTAATCATGAGCTTTGCCCTGACATTGATTTTAACGGCCAAATTCGTTGAGCTACTGAGTGGTGGTAAAGAATGAACTCTATTGGGCTTTTTTTAACGATAGCAGTTTTTTACCTCTTTTCAAAGCTTTACGAAAAGAAAAGAGCTTTTTACCTGAACCCCGTCATGCTTTCAATAATCACAATAGCATCTATTCTACATCTGACTGGAATTAAGTACGAAACCTACATGAAGAGCGCCAAGATTTTAAGCTTCTTTTTAGGGCCAGCTGTTGTAAGCCTGGCAATTCCCCTTTACAAGCAGAGGGAGACAATAAAAGGGTATTCAAGGCAAATATTCGTAGGAATAGCCTTTGGTGGAACACTGGCAATTTTAAGTGCGTTTTATGTTGCGAAGCTTTTAGGAGGTAGCGAGGAAGTTCTTTTGAGCATAGCCCCAAAGAGCATTACAACTGCAATAGCCATTGGCGTCAGTGAGAAAATAGGGGGCATACCATCCCTAACGGCAGTTCTAGTTATATTAACAGGGATATTTGGGAACGCTATAGGAATTGAAATGCTAAACGCCTTCAAGATAAAGGATAGAGTAGCCAGAGGACTCGCGATGGGAGTTACCTCTCATGGCTTGGGAACTGCTAGGATAATACTGAATGATGAGCTCTCAGGTGCCGTTAGCGGTCTCGCAATGGCACTAAACGGTGTTTTCACTTCCCTAATTCTTCCCTATCTCATCGAGCTCCTCCAGTAGATGCTCACTCACCCTGAGGTTATCTTGAGTATCCAAGAACAGGACAAAGTTGTTCTTTGCTATCCTGTCTTCTATCGGGGCATTGTCAACGAGGAAGGCTATAACTTCTGCAGTTGTGTATGGAACTTTTATCCCGACTTCATCAGCTTTTCTAAAAAGCCTATCTGGAACTCCAAATATATCTTCACCTTTTTTAATATCAATGGCAACCTTAGAATTTATCTGCTCCCAGAGCAGAAGGGTATTTTTGGCTTTTTCAATTTTCTCCAATGCACGCTTTTCGAGAATACTTACGTTTGCCCTGCTGGTGCCCAAAATCTCAGCAATCTCACTTTGCTTTAATCCCTTAGCTCTCAAACGCAGTATTCTGATCTGCTGTTCGGTAAGGAAAGTCTTCATTTTAAACACCATAGTTTAACTTGATTTCAAGAGTTAAAAGATTTTTGATTATCTCCTTGCTAAAACAAGTTCTATCTTAAGGTCATCCTCTTTGGCCTCTACATTGACCCAGAAATGCTCGTAATCATTTAGATCTGCCAAAACTTCAGGAGCGCTTTTTAAGCGGGAGTAGATGTAGCTCACAAACTGCTCATGGAACTCCGGATTATAATACATAGCAAAATTCGGAAAGGTCATGACCCATCTCTTTCCAGAGGAATATCCGATGAGCCTATTATTTTTCAACTTTCCATCTTTTTTCAGACTTGGAAATTCGCTCTCTATCATCTCCATCACTCCAAGTGCCAGTCTGTTGGCATCAAAGTTTGTGAAGGCATAGTCCTCTTTTAGAAAGTCGGAAGGATAGAGGGTTCCGATTTTTTCGACTTTTGTTCCGTTACTCCACAAAACTCGATAGAGGGTGGCATTTGAGATCGCCTTCCCTTCAACCTTCTTCCAATGTAGATAATAACTTCCCAAATCCATGACAGGAGGCTTCTGATCTAGAACAAAGAACCTTCCATTAATCTTTACCAAAGCGGCAGCGTGACTCATTTTGTCGTTTTCAAAGTTTATTTCAAGGGTATAGGCTTCACTATAGTTCATTGCAAACAGCAGAGCAAGTGTTAAAACTGTATAATCAGTGCATATTCCCTTTCCAAGGTTTATAGTCTCTGAAGGGCGCTGGATTTTTGATCCCCCGCTTATCTCTACTTTTTCCATTGGATAAGTCGTTATCCTTGTCGGTGAAAGGGATGCTTTCTCAAAATCATATTCTATCCTCTTCTCTTCCCACTCGAGGATTCCCCATGCATCTTCCTTTATGTTTTCCCCTTTTAGCCTATTCGCAATCGGAAGAAGAGCCTTTATTTCTTCTGCAGTTATTGTGCATTCTATGGCAGAGTCTAGGAAGTAATAATCACTCTCTCCACACGTTTCGGTTGGAGGTGGTAACACCCTAGGATGGGAGATACAGCCACTAGCCACGGAGAGGATAACCAAGATTATCGCGATTATCTTCAGGTGCATGATATAGGATACCATAACCTACTTTTTACTTTTTTCTTTTTCAAGCCTCGTCCCTTAGGGCGGGATGGAGTGATGTTTCCGCAAAGTTGAATAAGACGGAAGAAAAACAGTTAAGGGGAAACCAAAGATCTAGAAAAGAAGATATTGAAGTTGCAGAAAAGGATTGAGTTTATTGAAGCTAGAGTTGAGAGCCTGGATGTCCTTGAGGAGCGAATAAACTACATCGAACAGAACTTAAAAGAAATTCTCCAAGATGTGGAGCTTTTGATGATTGAGCTCCAGAATCTTAAGCAAACTCAAAGAGCACAGAATTCTGGTGGTCCCGCGGCCCGGATTTGAACCGGGGACCTGCGGATCTACAGTCCGCCGCCACTCCCAGGCTAGGCTACCGCGGGACCCTACAGCCCAGCCCTCAATCACTACTCATCTTGAGGTGGTTTATAAATCTTTCTATGATACTTAGGATACTGTCAGGATAACCGCGGCATCACCTCCTGAAGCCATTCAGAAATGTCACTGGGGGAGAACTAAATCGAGAATGACGCCGAGCAAAATTATACCAGAAGGCAAACAGGAAAACAAACCTGTGAACTCTCCGCCAATCCTTACTCCTGAAATTATTCCAGAAACGCTTCGTCCGTTCCTTAACAGTCCTGAACCAGCGCTCAACACTGTTCCTCGGCCCGAAAGTTACATGAACAAAATCCAGCCCCAGGGACTTAAAAGCAGACTCGTACCAAGGCCCACCATCAACCAGAAAA
>Ga0190315_1000071_pt1 | contig 60962 bp, 50 predicted proteins | sample 48701101_MG_FD_161673 | JGI IMG/M metagenome (GOLD analysis project Ga0190315, IMG submission 161673) | Hydrothermal vent sediment bacterial communities from Southern Trench, Guaymas Basin, Mexico - 4870-11-0-1_MG | ecosystem: Environmental > Aquatic > Marine > Hydrothermal vents > Sediment ...
AATAAATAAATAAATAAATAAATAAATAAATAAATAAATAAATAAATAAATAAATAAATAAATAAATAAATAAATAAATAAATAAATAAATAAATAAATAAATAAATAAATAAATAAATAAATAAATAAATTATGAGGTATAATATATGACAGATGAGGAAATGACGGCAAGACTTGATGCCGCCAATGAGATCACAAAGCAGTACATGATGGCCTCTATGAGTGCCGGGTTAATTCCCATTCCAATTGTGGATTTGATTGCTGTGACTGGGATTCAAGTGAAAATGTTGCACAGCCTAACTCAGCAATATGATATTCCGTTTTCCAATAATATGAGCGAATCCGTCATTGGGGCGTTGCTAGGGGGCTTGATTCCTACTGAAGCGACTATGAGTTTGGTGGGTAGTTTGTCAAAGCTGATACCGATTGGGGGCACGACAATAGGGATGATTACCATGTCTCTTTTTAGTGGCGCTTCCACTTATGCCGTTGGTAAAGTGTTTATTCAACACTTTGAATCGGGTGGTACGATCTTAAGCTTTGATCCAAGCAAAGTCAGGGAATACTTTAAGGCTGAATTTGAGAAAGGCAAGGAACAAGCTAAGCAGTGGCAAGCACGCGGTGCAGCTGCCTAAGTTGACTCCTGTCGCATTTTTTTAAAAGATTGTTATATAGGCTGAATCGACTTAAATTTTTTTAAAAGATTGTTTATATAGGCTGAATCGACTTAAAAAGTCTGAAAGTCTTATTAGATATAGATAAGTTTAGCGAAGGAAAACGGTATCCTATATGGACTTTTAATTCTTTCATTAAAATTTAAAATAAATCCGTTTATTTCTTCAATCCGTTGTACTATCAGTATAACATTAACAATGAGGTATGATATATGGAACAGGCAGAAAGACTGGCAAGCGCGAGTAATCTGAATAAAAAGTATGTGATTGCGTCGATGGGGGCTGGCTTAATACCGCTACCCATGGTGGATTTAGTTGCCTTGACAGGGGTTCAACTGAAAATGTTGCACAGTTTGGCGAAGTTGTATGACGTTCCCTTTTCCAAAGAATTGGGTAAATCAATAACAGGTTCCCTACTGGGGGGGCTTATACCGGCAGGTGCAGCGAGAGCAAGTGCGGGTAGTTTGGCTAAATTGATCCCTATCGGCGGGATGGCGGCTGGGATGATTACCATGTCTCTTTTTGGCGGTGCAGCGACTTACGCTGTCGGTAAAGTGTTTATCCAACACTTTGAATCGGGCGGCACTTTCCTGACTTTTGATCCAAACAAAGTCAGAGAACATTTTCAAGCTGAGTTTGAAAAAGGCCAAGAAAAAGTCACGACAACATTGCAGGAAGAACCGCAACCCGCAGCCGCTTAACGGAGTAAATGGCAACGATTCGCATAAACCAATTGTATGGTGTTAAGGGGCAACCACAAGGGATTGCCCCTACACAATCGTAGCAATAAACCCGTTCCAAATTTTGGCGTATTAATTTTGGCGTATCGAATTGAGGGGCAACCACAAAAGATTACCCCTACAAACCCTTTTCACAAACATGTAGAGGAAAGAGTTAAATGGGAAAAATACTCAAAGCAGATAAAAAATATACGTTTTCAGATTATTTTGAATTGAATTATCCAACCAGAGAACTCATCCAAGAATTTGGATACCAATATCACTTTGAAGAATTGATATTACCAAAAACATCAAAGACAATTAATGATATTGAAAAATTAAGGCAAACTTATATTAAAAAATTACCCTTGATTTCATTAACATCAGAAGCGGCAAAGCGAGAATTTTATATTGCCCCATTACTGCTTGAATTGCTTGACTATATTCTTGCCGAAATTAATGTTGAATATCCGTTAGATGCCGGAGAAAATTTAAGCGGTACGCTTGATTATCTGATTAAATTTAAAAACAATTTCATCATTATTGAAGCTAAAAAGGGTGACTTAGAAAAAGGCTTTAATCAGCTTGCCATAGAATTGATAGCCTTAGATCATTTAATAGAAAGTCAACAAGAAACAGTGTATGGTGCCGTCACCTTAGGTGATGTTTGGCGATTTGGTGTACTAGACAGGCAAAAGAAATTACTCAAAAAAGATATGAATGTTTACGGCATATTCTCTGATTTAGAAAATTTAATGCTTATATTGATTGGTATTTTGGAAATATAATGACTTATAACTACAAGGATTATTTAATTTATTTATTTATTTATTTATTTATTTATTTATTTATTTATATATATATAATAAAGGATTAGATTGTGCCAAGCTTGAATTCATTGATTATAACGAGACTTATCCTTTATTATAAATAATCCTTGTAGTTATATGGATTTTTGTAGTTATAGCGTTTCCCGATTGCATGAAGTACAAAATGAATCAACATTTGTCAAAAAATTTAGGCGGAAGCAGAGCCGCAGAGCCGCAGAGGAGAAAAGAGTCTAACCCTCAATTCAATCTTCTCTCATTCTCAGCGGCGAAGCTGGAGATAAGGAAAGGCACACCCCTCATGTAGGGTGCAACCTAGGGTTGCATGGGGAAGGCCTAAAATGTATTTAACCCAATCGGGAAACGCTATATATTGCTTGTTGAGTATCTATCCTTTATTATAAATAATCCTTGTAGTTATATAATAAAGGCGCAATCCAAAATTCGTATCCTAGTCATTAGCTACGCTGAACGTCGTTGTACTCTATTCTAACTCTAACCAAAGGAAACATCCAATGAAAGTGAAATTCAAGAAAGACAGTAAGAAGGCTATGCCCAAAACCCGTAACCCCAAAACGCCATTGAAGGTGAAAACCAATCTCAAATCGGGTAGTTGGGACTGGCTTTGGGCATGGCCCGAACCTGAAGAAGAGAAAGGCTGATTGACAATAAGGGCGATAACAAAGGTTCGCCCCTACATGAAATGGTACGCTATAAAATGCTGTCGGGCGAATCGACAGGTTCGCCCCCTTTTGAAAATGTGAAAAGTAATATGATGCTAGCAAAGAAAGATTGCTAGTACGTTTCTATGATAACAAACAGCAATCTTGATATTCATTCACTCGCTTGGCCTGTTTCAAGGCTAGGCGAGGCTATTGAAGTCCTCTCCCAAAAAACGGGTTTCTCATCAAACCCACCCGAATTACCTCTTCCCCCTAAACATTTTGAGCAAGCCGATAATCAAGCTATCGGGCAATGGCTTGAAAGAGCAGCCACCCGATTAGGCCTTGAAACCGAAGCCGTTGAATCACCTTATACCGAAGTTGAACAAATGGTGCTGCGTGCGGGCCCGGCCCTATTGCGTTTGCCGGGTGACGGTGAGCCTCGCTTTTTAGTTCTACTCAAAGGGGGATGGTGGCAACTATCGCTGATTGCCCCTGATTTATCCATTAGCCGTATTCCACCAAAACGCATTCGAGATGTGTTAACCGATGAAGTGGAAGCCCCTTTAGCCACACCCATTAACCAATTGCTCAGCGAAGCCGGTGTGCCACAAGAGCGTCGTGCCCGTGCGAAAACCGCTATTATGCGTGAACAATTGAGCAGCGTTCAAATAAAGGGGTGTTGGTTATTACGCCTGTCACCAGCCACCAACTTTTGGCAACAAATGCGCCAGGCTCGCTTACCTCGTTATACCTTAGGCATTATCATCTTGCATCTGATTATTTCAGGATTCAACGGAATCAGTTCGTGGGTAATGATTCAAGGTTCACTCCAAGGCGAATTTGATCGGGTTTGGCTTTTGGCTTGGGCCTTAATTTTATTCACAACGATTCCCTTTCAAATCTGGATGGTTTGGACGCAGAGTTTGCTCACCATTGGCATGGGCAGTCTGTTTAAACAGCGGTTGTTGTACGGCACTTTGAAATTGAGGCCTGAAGAAATTTCGCATCAAGGTATCGGCCAATTCTTAGGGCGCGTCATGGAATCAGAAGCGGTAGAATCGCTCTTCCTGAGCGGCGGCTTTGCCGCCTTGATCGCACTGATTGAACTCGTCATGGCCCTGGTTGTGTTAACAGTAGGTACAGGCGGTTGGTTACATGCTGTTTTGCTACTACTCTGGATAATCTTAGCCCTTTTAATGATTTGGCGCTATTTCAAATTAAGTCGCGATTGGCTAATACATTACAGAAGCATGACGAATGATTTGGTTGAACGCATGGCAGGGCATCGCACACGCCTAGCTCAAGAAGATCATCAACACTGGCATGATGAAGAAGATCAGATGATTGCCCGTTATCTCATGCTTTCTGAAAAGCAAGATAAAGTGGGCATGCAAATACAGGCTTTGATCAACCGAGGTTGGTTACTGGTCGGGATATCGGGTTTGGCTTACTCATTTATTCTCAACCCCAGTTCGCCAGAAAAAATGGCCGTCAGCTTAGCGGGCATTATGCTGGCTTCTAAAGCATTGAGCAGTATCGTCAGCGGGTTACAAAGTGTGATTAATCTCATGAATGCTTGGGGAGAAGTGTCACCGCTTTTTCAGGCAGCCAGTCGCGGCAAAGACACCTCTACTTCAGTCATGTTACCTGAAACGAATAGCGCAGATGAGACACCTTCTAGCCCGCTCTCAAAAGACGTTTATCAACAACCTATTTTAGCCGCGCGTGATTTGTATTTCCGTTATCGTGAGTATGGGCAACCGATTCTACGCGGATGCAGTCTACAAATTAACAAAGGTGATCGTATCTTGTTAGAAGGCCCATCAGGTGGTGGCAAATCCACTTTAGCGGCCATTTTGGTTGGATTACGTTCTCCAGAATCCGGGCTACTGTTATTACATGGCCTAGATCAACACACCTTAGGGCCTGATGAATGGCGAAGGCGAGTGGTTTCAGCCCCCCAATTCCATGAAAACCATGTCCTAACCGAAACGTTTTCTTTTAACTTATTGATGGGACGACAATGGCCCCCTTCACCTGAAGATATGGAAGAAGCAGAAAAAATTTGTAGAGAATTAGGACTAGGCGAATTGCTTGATCGCATGCCCGCAGGATTTCAACAAATGGTTGGCGAAAGTGGATGGCAACTGTCTCACGGGGAACGCAGTCGCCTATTTATGGCCCGCGCCCTATTACAAAAAGCAGACATGATCGTACTGGATGAAAGTTTTGCAGCCCTTGATCCAGAAAATCTACAACGGGCTTTACAGTGTGTTCTCAATCGGGCCCCCACATTGCTAGTTATCGCCCATCCGTGATCAACTGTAGGGGGCCGGTAACGTGTTTTTGTTGCCCACCATTCACTTTTTTCTATTATTATCAATTAATTATCATTTGTAGGGTGGGTAACGTGTTTTTGTTGCCCACCATTCACTTTTTTTATTATCAATTAATTATCACCCTACAACAGAACGTTTTTAGACGAAGATGGTGGGCTTTAAAAAGACGTTACCCACCCTACAACAGCCCACCATTCCCCTAAGGCACTTTAACTTCTTCCTCAGAAGGCGGGATTTTATCCGACTCTAATCGCGGTAACGGTAAAATCAGAGGCGCATTATTGGGTAATAGCATCGCTTTGATATTAGGTGACAGTTTATCAATGTAATTATAAGTCAAAATATCAGGACTGTTTTCAACCACTTCCTCAATTAAGCGTAATGCTTTCGCTTCCGCTTTCGCCTTGATAAGACGCGCTTGTGCTTCCGCTTTCGCCTTGATAAGAATCGCTTGTGCTTCCGCTTCCGCCTTGATCGTGATTCGTGCCGCCTCACCTTTGGCTAAATTTTCAATTTGTTTAGCCTCATACTCTTTCTGTATGATGCCCTGTTCAGCCATTTGCTTTTTTTCCACTGATTCGGCATAGGCAGCTGTAAAGGCAATATTACGCAGAAAAAACTTTTGAAAGATAATACCGCTGTTTTGAGTCACGTTCATCAAGGTTTGCTCAAGACCGACTTTAATTTCTCCTCTTTTATGACTATTCACCTCACCAACCGTATATTGAGAGATATAAGTTCTCGTCGTCGCCCTGATCAACGGACGAATAAAGTCCTCAATATAACGTTCCTGCCAATTAATATGCAGTTTAATAACGTTTTCAGGATCAACAACAAAAACGAATGAACAGTCTATGACCACTTCCTGTCCATCAGCAGTTCTTGTGATGATAGAATCATCTCCTAATTTTTCACCTTCCATGGGTCTACTGGACATGGTATAGGTTTGCCAATAAATCGGATAGATAACAACGGTCTCAAGCAAAGGCACAATCGCGTGCAATCCGGCATGAAAGGGTTCTTTCCGAACACCCTTTTTCGATATCATTGAAACCACCACACCGACTTCTTGAGGGTAAATAAAAACGATGCTGGCTTTTATAATACTTAAGCTGAAAACCAGCAAAAATGGCAATAAGATTTTGACGGAGAATAATCTTTTAATGGCAATCCAAATACCATGTTGCCACGCTGTACGTACAAAATCGTAGAGAATCGCGACAATAAAAAAGAACCAAATCCAAGGAATCAGAAAATCAAGTATTTTATGAACCATATCAGTTATCAGTCTGTAGGGTGGGTAACGTCTTTATGTTGCCCACCAATCAATGTAGGGTGGGTAACGTCTTTATGTTGCCCACCAATCGGTTCACTCTTCTCTCAGTATGCGTCTTGCTTCGGCTTGCGCTTTCGCCTTGATAATAATGGCTTCTGCTTTTGCTTCCGCCTTCGCTTTAGCGGTTTTTTGTTTTTCCAGTGCTGCCATGTATTCAGATGAAAAGGCAATATTACGCAAGAAAAACTGATCAAATACCAAGCCATTTTGGGTTATTATTTTTTCCAAGTGTTTTTTGAAATTATTTTCAATTGCCCTTCGTTTGTTACTGTTGACGGCCTCAAGCGTATATTGTGAGATATCGGTTCGGATCATAGATCGTAGCACCGGACGAATAAACACATCAACGTAGCGATCTTGCCATAATTGATGTAATTCAATCACTTTATCGGGATCAATCCTAAAAGTAAGAGAACAATCGATATAAATCTCTTTTCCATCTCTAGTGCGCGCTTGGATTGAGTCATCACCTATTTTCGCCCCTTCCAACGTCTTGCTTGACATGGTATAAGTTTGTATGCCAATGGGATAAACGACCACGGTTTCAAACAAAGGCACAATCCAGTGTCTGCCAGCTTGAATGGGTTTTTCTTGCACCCCCCCTTCTGAAAAGACTGAAATCACGACACCCACTTTATCAGGATTAATAAAAATCAAACTGGCATTAACAAGGCTCAAGCCTCCCATTACCAGCAAACCAGGCAATAACACGAGATAGACAAATTTTTTTTGGGTCAGCCAGCCCAATCGCAACATCGCACTCACAAAAGAGTAGAGACTTATCAGGACAAAAAAGAACCACATCCAAAAAAGAAGCGGAGCAAGTATATTCTCAGTCATATTCAGTTATCAGTTATCATTCAGAAATGGGGATGATTAAAAGCCACGGAATGACACTTCAATGCCCGGAATATTTCCGTGTTTTTCCGTGTTTTTCCGTGGCAAAATCTAATAATGAGCCTTTTTGGGAATGCGCCCAATGTTCTATAAAGTATTTTAACCCAATAAATTTATAATTACGGATAAAATTATAATAAAAAACCAGCGTTCTATCCATGCTCAGTGATAACTGATAACTGATAACTGATAACTGTAGAAGATGAAAAATGAAAAATGAAAAATGAAAAATTAATTAAACAACGTTTTAAACAAGTCATACCTCAGGTTGAGTTTTGTTCGCTACGCTATGTTGAAGAACGTTCTGAAGAACTCCAAGTGCGACAAAACATTGCAGAGCCCCCTACCTCTAAACACGATAGGGGCCTGATGATAACCGTGATTGAACGTGGCGGCGGTTTGGGTTACGCGGCAACCAGTGATTTTAGCGTAGAGGGCCTACGTCATGCCATTTCACGGGCAAAACGATGGGCCGAGTCTAGCCGGGAAAAGACGATAACCGATTTTTCCAAAATCGCTATGCCACACGCGCAGGGTGAATACGCCTCTGTGGTCGAAAAACCATGGGACAGTGTCTCTCTTGCCGACAAACTGGATTTATTACACCGTGAATCGGCACAATGTCAACTCAATGACAAAATCGTTGATTGGCAAGCTTCGCTGGAATCAGTACAAACCGAGCAACTCTATTTAACCAACCAAGGTGGTGAGATCAGACAATCTCATCACTATCTGATACCCAATGTTAGCGTAACCGCCAATCAAAATGTTGAAACGCAATATCGCTCTTTCGGCGCTTTAGGTTATGGGTGGCAGGGCGGTTTAGAAATTTTGGAACGAACGGGTTTTGTGGGTCAAGGGCACAAAGTGGCTGAAGAAGCTTTGCAATTGTTAGCGGCACCTGATTGCCCTGTTCAAAAAATGGATTTAATGTTGGCCCCTGATCAAATGATACTGCAAATCCATGAATCCATTGGACATCCCATAGAATTAGATAGAATTTTAGGCGATGAACGCAATTATGCCGGCACCAGTTTTGTCACATTGGATATGTTTGGCCATTATCAATATGGCTCCCCATTGTTGAATGTCACGTTTGATCCCACGATTTCGACAGAATTAGCCAGTTATGGTTTTGATGATGAAGGCTTGCCCGCTGAAAAAACCTATCTCATTCGTCATGGTATTTTGAAAAGGCCATTAGGGGGCATCGTATCACAGGCGCGTGCAGGGTTAGCGGGTGTCGCGAATGCCAGGGCAAGTCATTGGAATCGGCCCCCAATTGATCGCATAGCCAATCTCAATGTGGAACCCGGTGAAAGCCGTTTTGAGGAAATGATTCGCTCAATTGAGCGCGGGATTTTGATGAAAACCAATTTATCTTGGTCGATTGATGATTCGCGCAACAAATTCCAATTTGGTTGTGAATGGGGCCAATTGATTGAAAATGGAGAATTAACCCAAGTGGTGAAAAACCCGAATTACCGAGGCATTTCTGCCACCTTTTGGCGCAATTTGAAACAAGTGGGCAATGCCGATACGCTTAAAGTGTTTGGTTTGCTAACGTGTGGTAAGGGTGAACCGAATCAGGCGATACGAGTAGGCCATGCATCTCCCACTTGTGTTTTTAGCGATGTTGATGTGTTTGGAGGCGTTTAATGCAAGATTATTTTTATGCACTGGCTGATTTTATCGATCAGCAATTACAAAACGAAGAAGTTTATTTATGCGAATTGATTGCAGAGCAATCTGATTTTATTCGCTTTAACAAGGGCAAAGTCCGTCAACCGAGCAGTGTTGAACAGCGTTATCTTGAAATTGATTTAATCAAAGGCCAACGTCATACCCTTGGACAATTGGCACTCAGCGGCAATACCAGTAGCGATTATGAGCAAGTGAAGGATTTGCTATCAGCATTACGCGAACAACTGCGAGACAGTCCTAAAGATCCTTATTTACTTTATGCGACAGAAGTACAGTCTACTGAGTCGATAAACCTCAACCCATTACCGGAACCTGAAGAAGCTTTAACGATCACAGAAGCCATTCAAGGCCATGATTTTGTAGGCCTTTATGCCGCTGGCGGCCTGTTTACCGGCTTTGCCAATTCATTGGGGCAACGCAACTGGCACAGTCATCACAGCTTCAATTTAGACTGGAGTTTTTACCACGATAAAGATAAAGCCGTTAAATCAGCTTACGCCGGATTCAAATGGGAACAGGCCACTTTTCAAGAGCGGATCACGCAATCACTGGCCCAGTTAGAATGGATGAAACAAAGCCCTCGCACGATTGAACCGGGCCAATATCGGGTTTATCTGGCCCCCACGGCCCTATATGACATTATCAACCTGCTCGGTTGGGGCGGTTTTGGACTGAAAGCGCAACGCACCAAAGACACTCCCTTATTGCGAATGCTTGAAGAACCCGCACAACATTTACACCCCAGCATCAATCTGATTGAAAACACCGCAGAAGGCTTAGCCCCAGCGTTTCAATCTGAAGGCTTTATCAAGCCGGCACAAGTGCCGTTGATCACTTCAGGCGTTTACAAATCAGCGCTTATTTCACCGCGTTCCGCAAAAGAATATAAAGTGGAAACAAACGGCGCGAATGAAGATGAAAGCCCAAACTCGCTAGACTTAGCCCCCGGCGATTTGCAGCAAGATCAGATTCTAAAAGCCCTAGACACCGGTATTTATATTAATAACCTGTGGTATTTGAACTATTCTGATCGCGCCGCCTGTCGGATAACGGGCATGACACGTTTTGCCAGCTTCTGGGTAGAAAACGGCGAGATCAAGGCCCCTTTGAATGTCATGCGATTTGATGAAACGCTTTACAACATGTTAGGAAAAAAGCTGCTCGCATTAACGGCCGAAAGGGCATTTCTCATGGAAACAGATACTTATGAAGTCAGATCAACCGACAGTATGCGGTTACCGGGGGCATTAATAGACGGGTTTACTTTTACCTTGTAGAACAACTTCAATAAGCGAATTGGGTAATTGAGAATTTTGAATTGGGATATTAGCCACGGAATGACACAGAAAGCACGGAATATTTCCGTGTTTTTCCGTGTTTTTCCGTGGCAAAATAGAACCCTATGTCAAATTTAACGACATGTTATTAAGAAATTCTCGACTTATTCATAAAAATGAGACAGGCAATAAAAATGCTAGACAGCAAGTTACAACCCTATAGTCACTTCAAAGACAAACGAGGCTCATTTCTCGGTTTAGTGAACGAACAAAACTGGAAAGAAGTGAACTTTGTCAAAACCGAAAAAGAGGCTCACCGAGGTGGGCATTTTCACAAGTTCACCCATGAAATCATTTTTCTTATTCATGGCAAAATGCGTGTTAAATTAACAAACATCGCTAATTTGGAAGAAGTAATCGAATTCAGCTTAGAAGAAGGCGAAGGTGTCAGAATCTCTCCCAATATTTTGCATGATTTGTTCTATTTGGAGGAGAGTGAGCACATCGCATTGTTGGATAGAACTTTTGATCCGAAGAATCCTGATTTACACACGCTCTAAAAGAGGGCTCTTATTAAATTGAATGAATTAAACGTATTAAAGCCAAAATGTCTTGAGGCATTAGCGCAATTATCGGGTTATGATAAGCTCATCCATGCGCTTAAAAATGATGATGACTTTTTTGAAGTGGTGACTGGGTATTCAAACTCTATTTCAAATATTGAAGTTGTGAAAGGATTCGCACCACAAAATATCTCCGGCCCACCCATTGATATAACTTTTGATAGTTATTTGGAAAACATCATCAAACCGCTGTTATCAGCAGACAGTCCCTATGATGACCGAAAACTGAGACTGGATAAAGTCGAACTGCTCAAAGGCAGTTATGAAAACCCAGAAAAGCTATTACTCCACTTGGGCCCAACGATTTACCCGCATTATCGTCAAGATATCGAGAGAATGCCAGTCGATGCGTTAAAACTGATGTTAAAAGGCATTGAACACGATGGGAATCCTTACGCCTACTTTACCAAAACCGTCGGTGTGACAGCAGTTGTGTTAAGTCAGCAAGGCCATGTCTTTTTAGGTGAACGATCAGCGCATATTGATTATCCTGGATATATACATGTTGCCAGTGGTTTAGCCACTTTTTGCGATGATATACAGCAAGTGAATTTATATCATGATGCGAAAAGGGAGCTTGAAGAGGAAATAGAACTGGTTTTTGGCGAACATTATTCTCATCTCCATTTGATCGGTATCGCTGGAAATCCTTTGACCAGTGAAATGGATGCCGTGTTTATCATAGAAACCCATCTGGATGACGACTTTTTTTATCAATGCAAACTCACTGAACATCAACGATTAGTGCGTATTGCTAATAAAGCAGAAGCCCAAAATCTTCTCTATAACGGTGTGCTCCCCAATGAGACACAACCAAAATCGCTTATTTTTTCAACCGCTTTTGCATTAAACTATTTAATGCATTATCACTTTTAATGATGTTATAGTTTGTCAGATACATAAGTTTGCCTTTCCAATAGTGGATATCAATGTATTGATAACTGATAACTGATAACTGATAACTGATAACTGATAAAATGAAAGTTAATCAATTTGCCCCTTGGGTTGGAAATGACGAATATCAAGCCATAGCTGATTGCTTTGAAAGCAATTGGATTACAGAAGGGCCCAAGTCAAAAGCATTTTCAACACAATTGCTAGATTTGATTGGGGCTAAATATGGCGTATTTGCACCGAATGGCACGCTGGCCCTTTATTTGGGATTGAAAGCAATGGACATTGGGCCAGGTGATGAAGTCATTGTGCCTGATTTTACCTTTATTGCGTCTGCAACCTCAGTACACATGGCAGGCGCTACACCGGTTTTCGTCGAAGTCAACCGAGACAATTTTCAAATTGAGTTGAGTCATGCTGATCATCTTGTCAATGACAAAACCAAAGCCATCATGCCGGTTCATATTTATGGCACCATTGCCGATATGGACGCAGTCGCTCAATTTGCCAAAAAACACAACTTACTGGTGATTGAAGATGCCGCCGCCGCATTAGGTGTGCATTACAAAGGCCAACATGCAGGAACGTTTGGCGATATCGGTACATTTTCTTTCTTTGCCGACAAGACAATAACCACTGGAGAAGGGGGGTTTGTCGTCACGAGTAATGAAGAAATGCACCACAAACTCTTATTGTTAAGGAATCAAGGGCGTGTTGATAGGGGCTCTTTTATTCATCCAGAAATGGGGTACAATTTTCGGATTACCGATATTCAAGCGGCGATAGGGCAGGTTCAATTAGCGAAGTTGCCTCAAATCATTGCAAGAAAGGAGGCGATCAAACAATACTATTTGGAACGATTAGGACTAAATAGAAGAAATCTCTTTTCTAACCCCTGCTCCAGAAGCTGACTGGGTGCCTTTCAGAGTCGCCATTTTGGCAGACAATGCGCAAGCGATTCGCGATTTTATGAAAGACAAAGGTATTGAACCCAGAACCTTGTTCTATCCACTCCATAAACAACCCTGTTTTGCCTATTTGAAGGAGACAAACCCTCAGAATATGAGAAGCGATAATTTTCCAAATTCAATTTACGCTTATGAAAACGGCATGAGTTTACCCTCCTTTCCAGCCCTGACAGAAGAACAAATGGCCTATGTTTGCTCAGTCATAGAAGCCTATTATGGGAAATAGAGTTAATTTGTTATTTTCTGTCGTGATTCAATAGGATGTTAAACCAAAAATCAGGGTACGAACAAATCTCTTGATAGAACGCTGATTTATGGCCTGATTTACACTGATTAACATGACTATAATATTGGCATAATCAATATTTTAATCAATGTTAATCATAACAATCAGTGTCATCAGCGTTCTATTTTTTTTAATTAATAAGGAAAATTAAAACATTGGCTTCATTTGAATATGATGTTTGTATTATTGGAACAGGGCATGTGGGATTACCCTTAGGATTATCCTTTATCGAAGCAAGTTTAACCGCAGTCGGTATAGATAGAGATACTCAACTACGTGAAACCATTAACAATGGTAAGATGCCTTTTTATGAACCGGGTTATGATGCCCTCATTGCCACTCAAAAATTTCAAGTGTATGAGCATTTTGAGATCATCAAAAAAGTACACAATATTATTATCACTGTGGGTACCCCCTTAAATAATCATATATAAACAGATATGAGGCAGATTCAACAAGTCTTAAAAAGTATATCTGAACACTTGACTGCTGGACAATTGATTTGTCTTCGTAGTACGGTAGCCCCCAAAACAACCCGTTTTATACGCCGTTGGATTAAGCACCATATTGCCCTAAAAGTGGGAAAAGAGATTATGTTGGCTTTTTGTCCAGAACGTATCGTAGAAGGAAATGCCTATCAAGAACTCCGCACATTACCGCAAATCATTGGTACGGAAGACAAAAAAAGCCGAAAAATGGCCAAATCGCTATTTGAAGTGTTAACTTCCGACTTATTGTTTACCAATTATATTACCGCTGAACTGGTTAAATTATCGAACATGACGAATCCCCGTTTTAGTTATGGCGGCGGCAAAATTGCCAGTGAATTATTAACCCTACATTATGGTGGAAAACGTGGACTCGAAACCGTCATTTTTCGCCCACATAACATTTACGGTGCGAATATGGGTTTTGAGCATGTGATTCCTGAACTCGTCGCTAAAATTGTTAAACTCTCTGACAACCTCACCAAAAAATCCATTGATCTCCCAATACAAGGTAGCGGTGAAGAAACGCGAGCCTTTTGTTATATTGATGACGCAGTACGTGGCATTTTATTATGTGGAGAAAAAGGCCATGCTGGCGAAATCTATCATCTGGGTACTCAAAAAGAAACCAGTATACGTGAACTGATTGAACAATTAGGCCAGATTCTTGGCATCAACATCAACATTATTCCCGGCACATTACGTCCAGGTGGAACGACACGGCGTTGTCCCAATATTAGCAAACTCTCCCAATTAGGTTATCAACCACAAATTGATTTAAAGGCAGGGCTTACTCATACCGTTAAGTGGTATGTTGAGCATTTTACAAAAAACACATAGACTTAATCAGCGTTAATCATGACAATCAGTACAATCAGCGTTCTATCAGTAAGTACTTTGGCTCCGGGGATATCACTCCTTGGTGCAAGGGTGTATTCAGGAATAACAGTAATAGGAAGTCAGATGTGGAACGGATTAATATTAATCAGCGCCCATGAACTGTAGGGTGGGTAAGCGGGCGCCAATGAATTAAAGAGCAACCCAAAAACTTACCGCCCGCTTGCCCACCATTAGTACAACGGATCATCGGATTTAACGGATTGGTGCAAGGGTGTGTTCAGGAATAACAGTAATAGGAAGTCATATGTGGAAGGGATCAATATTAATCAGCGTAAATCATGACAATCAGTACAATCAGCGTTCTATCAGGCTTTTATATTTGTTCAATACCCCCTCACCAAGCAGCGATATCCCCTGATCCGCTGTACTAAGATATCAATGCGTTGTACTTGAATTTCAATGAACAGTAATAATCGCTGATTTCTTCAAGCGTTTGTGAAGCAAAAGAGAATGAGACTTTATCAGACATTGAGTACTTCCAAAAGCGCATCAGAAAAACTGTCTTCGTTGAGCTCAATAAATTGGATTGAGGGGGGTGAAGTACTTATCTTCCATTTCCATTCAAGTGAATTCGCCAAGTTTTCACTTGTATCCGTGTTCTGCATTGAAGGGCCTGTTGAGTCTTTTTCGACTAGCACAAATTTGACTTCCCCTGCACTGGAACGCATATCAATACGGCCTTTGGAACCTATCAACACGGTGCCAATGGGTATCAAAGACACTTCTTTATTAGCCCGTTTCAGAATAAGCTTTTCGGTGTCATAACTGCCGATGTTATCTTCAGTGAGCGTGATATTTCGACGACTGACTTGGATTTTGCCTTGCTCAATATAGCGAAAGAGCCATTTGAGAACCCTATCATAGAAGGCCTCTATGTGGCGAAGCCACTCATTTCGTTGAGATAACCAGTCAACATGGGTTTGGCTATCTTCCCTATCTTGGTTCAGGAAATTTTCTAAATCGTTTTTGCTCATAATTTATTGAATCCTCATATTTTTGAAAAATAGTACAGCGGATCAGGGGATTGAACGGATTGGTGCAAGGGTGTGTTCAGGAATAATTGTAGTAGTCAGCTTGATGTTGAACAGATCAATATGATAATCAGCCACTCAATCCCCTGAGCCAAAGTACTCAACAATACGCACATGAGGATGAACTCTAGTTTTTCAGGTGGTTATTTGTCAAAAGAGGGATCGATCTAAAACCAATATCACGCTTTTCGCTGCGGCGCAAAGATGCTAAGTATTAAAGTATTATCAATGCGGCTTAGCGCGAAGCGCGAAGCGTGAGATTAAAAATACCACCCTTGTTGACGATATCCCTCAATCCCCGGAGCCAAAGTACTCCATTTCCTGGTAGTCCCTACAAACCAGTGGTCTTACAAATCAATGACTTGTGTGATTTGCAAACCGTAGATTTTGCCACTGAAATACACACGGAAAACACTGAAATATTCCGTGCATTGAAGTGTCATTCCGTGGCTTTTAATCATCCTTCGGAATAGAGAGGCTTTTAAAATGAAGCGTTTCTTGTATTTCTCGCAATAAGGCATCACGCCCTGTAAAAAAGGGATTGGGGAGGATGGGCAGATCACAAATCGTGTGCTGATATCGTTTTTTCAATACCGCGCTAAGTGTGCTTTTAACTCAAATTGTTCATCACGTTGATTGCGTTGTAAGGCCTGCTCAATTTTCTCAATTTCTTCGGTTAATTTGAGTTTTGTTGTATCTGTTGGGTTGGCCGTCAGCATTAGGATGGTTTTTTCGCATTTCAGTTATCAGTTATCAGTTATCATAGGAAACGGCGTGATTGGAGTGCATCGATTTTCGTTCCAAATTTATTTTGCTTCGGTGTAGATTAATAATGAGTCTTTTTTTGGGAATGCGCCTATCCGTTTTTTATTTTGCGGCCCTCTTGGAGTGCAAAATTTATTTTGCTGCCTGATTTTCGTTCCAAATTTATTTTGCGGTTCGATTTTCTTGATATAACTGTACTTTATTCAATCGGGAAACGCTATAACGGCAAAATAAATTTTGCACTCCAAGCTAATGGCAAAATAAATTTTGCACTCCAAGCTAACGGCAAAATAAATTTTGTACTCCAAGCTAACGGCAAAATCAAGTTATTTTGCAATGACCCATGATGTTGTTATACTGTCCACCGTTATAAGGTCGCGATTACGCTGTTAGTCACCACCACCTGACTTGAGCTTTTAGACAACTGCTTTAGCTTCGCTGACCTTCGGTTCACGCCAAAGATTTTGCGCGCAAAATCTTTGGCGTGAAAAGCTGTTGTTATCATTAACGACAGGAGGGCCACCCACCATGTATAGTTCCACTGGTTTAAATGGCAACATGACGACACCTATTAGCTATCCCTCACTGGCAGAGTATGATTTGCAAACATTTCAATTGAAAGAGTTGGCGTAGAGGTGAACCTGCGTGTTCGTCCTTTCTTGGCGAAGGGATTGATATTTAATGACAACATTTCGATCTAATATAATGAAAATTGATTTAACAAAAATCCTTACGATACCTGAACACTTTTATTGGTTTAATGAACCGACGTCTCGTCTTGATCACGGTTTAATGATGACAACCAAACCAGAGACAGACTTTTGGCAACGGACTCATTATGGATTTCAAAGAGATGATGGACATTGTCTGTTAACAAATATAGAGGGTGATTTCACGATAGAAACGCATACCCAATTTAATCCCGTTTCTCAATATGATCAATGTGGGCTTATGATTAGACGGGATAATGAAAATTGGATTAAATGCTCAGTTGAATATGAAGATACCAAGATCAGTCGTTTAGGTTCAGTTGTCACCAATGAAGGCTATTCAGATTGGGCAACGCAAGATATCCCTTCTTCTACCAGGGCAATGCACTATTTGATAGAGAGAAAAGGCAATGATTTTTTGATTCAATATGCCTTCAATCATGATGAATGGCATCAAATGCGGATTGCTCATTTACGTCAAGCTCAAGAAAACCTTCAAATTGGCATTTATGCTTGTAGCCCAGTTGGCAAAGGATTTGAATGTCAATTTAATGAGATTAAGATTACTCAAAAACATCAGACTTGTCCGACATAAGAAGATAGATTAGATAGAACGCTGATTCTCATGATTGTCATGATTAACACTGATTAAAATAAATGATTTTAAAACTAAGATTCTGCCTATTTTCCATAATGAGTTTGTAATTCATTGTAGGCAAAGAAAATCAAACCTATTTCGAGGTATAAAGGAAGTTTAATGGCTTATAAGAACGAATGGTGGCAAACGGGTGTTATTTATCAAGTTTATCCCCGTAGCTTTCAGGATTCCAATGGGGATGGCATTGGCGACTTGCCCGGTATTATGCAGCGGCTGGACTATTTACAGTGGTTAGGGGTGGATGCGATTTGGGTGTCGCCCTGTTTTCCTTCACCGATGGTTGATTTTGGCTATGATATCAGCGATCATACTGACATTGATCCCATTTTTGGCACGCTTGCCGATATGGATGCCCTGATTGAAGCGCTTCATGCGCGTGGTATGAAGATTATTCTCGATTATGTGCCGGCCCATACTTCTGATCAACATCCTTGGTTTATTGAATCGCGTGCGTCGCGTGATAATCCAAAGCGCGACTGGTATGTTTGGCGTGATCAGGCCCCCGATGGTGGCCTGCCCAATAACTGGCTCAGTCGTTTTGATGGTGAAACGGTTTGGGAATGGGATGAAAAAACAGGGCAGTATTATATGCACTATTTTTTCAAGCAACAACCCGATCTCAACTGGCATAATCCTGAATTACGTGCCACGATGCTAGATATCCTTCGTTTCTGGTTTGAACGTGGGATTGATGGCCTGCGTGTTGATGCCTGTTATCGTGCTATAAAATATCCTTTTTTTCGTGATAATCCGCCTAATCCTGATTGGCATATCGGCATGGATCCCTCTCTGAAATTGATTGAAAAATATACCAAAAACTTGCCCACAGTGCATCACTTTAATCGCTGGGCACGTGCAGTGGCTGATGAATATAACGAGCGCATGTTGTATGGTGAAATCTACTTATCAACACAAGAAGTGATGACACATTATGGCCAGAATGATGAATTTCACCTTCCCTTAAACGCTGGCGTATTCTTTACCCCTTGGAATGCAGAAGCCATGCACGGGCTTGTCGATCACTATGAAAGTTTACTACCAGAAGGGGCTTGGCCTAATTGGGTGATAGGTAATCATGATAAACATCGCTTTGCAACTCACGTAGGCAATGCCCAGGCACGAGTGGGTATGATGCTGTTATTCACCTTACGGGGCACACCAACCCTCTATTATGGTGATGAAATCGGGATGGCGGATGTTGACATACCGCTAGATGAAATCCAAGAACCCTGGGAAAAATCGGCTCCAAACTTAGGGTGAATGTGGCCAGTTCGCGTGAGAAACCCGATTCCATGCTGTCTCTCACTCATGCGCTCATCAAGCTTCGTCGTAGCACACCTTCCTTGAGTATTGGTGCTTATTATTCTCTTTACGCGCCAGAAGGCATTTTTGCTTATCGCCGTTTGCAAGATGAGGAACACATCATCATCGCACTCAATTTTACCCCGCATCCTAAAACGTGGATATTACCTGTGGAAATGCGGGACGTTTCTAGCATACTGCTTTCAACGCACTTGGATCGACAAGGCGATAAACTGGGAGACTCAGTTGACTTGCGGGGTGATGAAGGGGTGATATTAGGGCGATGTTCGTAGTAAGTAAAGTGTCATTATAGCGTTTTCCTTTTGAGTGAACCGAAGGGAAGCTACGCTAAATACATGATTTGTAGGGGCAAGCCCTTGTGGTTGCCCTCTTTTGTATTTAACCCAATCGAAAAATGCTATAGATAGAATAGTTGTCCAAAAGGAGCCGCATTTTTAAACAACAGAAACGAAAATCGGGCAGCAAAATGAATTTGGAACGAAAGTCGGGCAGCAAAATCACCGCCGAATATTGTTTAACTTAACTTCTGTCTCTACTCAACGACTCTCAACACAAAAACAATGACAATGCGTGTTTTACATCTAATTGATTCGCTAACGCCAGGCGGGGCACAGACGATTGCACTTGAACCCTTTGATGTTCAGTTGAATAATACTGATATTTTCTTATACGCTTTGAGGCAGAATCCACCACATTTTGAGTTTAGACATCCAAATATTGTTATTGATTCGACTTACAATAAGCATTCCGTTAAACCATTAAGAAAAATAGTGGCTTTCATCAAGGCACATGAAATCGACATTCTGCATTGCCATTTGGTTCGTTCCCAATTCAGGGCTTGGTTTATAAAAAAAAATTTGGTGTCCCAACCTAAAACTGGTTTTTCATGAACATGGCCCAATATTCGGTGCAGATTGTAGTTCCTGGTTCCATTGGCGCATGATCACACTGTTTAAACTGGCTAGATCGGATGTAGATCGTTATATTGCGGTGTCCAGTGCAACCAAGGCGTTATTGAACAAAAAGTGTGGTATTGATTCCAATAAAATTGAGATTATTCATAATTTTACCAACCTGAACAAATTTCATCCTAATGTGGCGGTTTCAAAAAAGTTATTGAATCAGTTTGAAGGGCGAGGGTTCAAGATTGGCTTTGTAGGCCGTTTTGATGAAGTCAAAGGCTGTCAATTTTTAATTAAGGCATTGAGCCAGTTGCCATTTGAAGCGCATCTCATATTCGTTGGCGACGGAGAAACCAGAAAGCAGTTGAATGACTTAACGATTGAACTTGGACTGCAAGACAAAGTGACTTTTCTAGGTTTTGTCAATTCCCCTGAGCACGTTTACCGATTATTTGATGTACTTGTACTGCCCTCCATTGCAGAAGCTTTTGGCAATGTGATTATAGAAGCTCAGGCTTGTGGTGTTCCGGTTATTGCCTCAAATGTTTCCGGCCCAGCTGAAATCATTACACACGGAGAAAATGGTTTACTGTTTACCCCAGAGAATCCTTCTGAGTTAGCGCAATCAATCGAGATGATTTATCGCACTCCTCAATTGAGGGCCTCTATTGTTAAAAAGGGATTGGAGAAGATTAATGAATACCGTTTGGAAGAGTATATTAATAAGATAAATCTTATATATGTTCAATTGAAATGAACTTTGAATAATTTCATTGTCTGAATCAGAATTTACAGAATTTTAGAATTTACAGAATAAAGATTAAACATTTTAGGTTTTATCCTGAAAATCCTTAAATTTTGAAAATTCTGATTCAGACAAAAAAAGAGTGAGAAAATGCTAGAAAAAAATGTATTAGGAAAAACCAGTTTAGAACTGACTCAATTTGGCATAGGCGCGACGGGGATCGCGGGTATGTACACTGAGGTTCATCGACTGCAAGCTATGGAAGCCCTTGAACTGGCTTGGACAAAGGGCGTTCGTTATTTTGATGTGGCCCCTTTTTATGGGTTTGGACTGGGCGAACGCAGAATGGGCGATTTTTTACGTGCTCAACCCAGAGACACCTTCGTGATTTCGACCAAAGTAGGCAGACTACTTCGACCTTCCAATCCACCTCCTGCGAAGGAACGTTTTTATCGCACGACAATGCCATTTGATATCGAATTTGACTATAGTTATGATGGCGCTATGCGATCTATAGAAGATAGTCTACAGCGATTGGGCCTCAATAGAATTGATATTGCGCTAATCCATGACATTGATACATTGACACATGGCAAAACCGCCCAGCCCATTGCTTTTCAGCAAGCCATGAAAGGGGCTTACAAAGCATTAGAGCAGCTCCGAAGCGAAGGGGTTATTGCAGCGATTGGTTTAGGCGTGAATGAATGGGAAGTTTGTTCAGACGCTTTAGATTATGGAGACTTTGATTGCTTTTTACTCGCGGGGCGTTTTACTTTATTAGAACAAACCCCCTTGCATACCCTATTACCTCAATGTCTAGAACGTTCAGTTTCGCTCATTATTGGCGGTATTTTCAACACAGGTTTACTGGCCAATCCCTATGCGGAAAATTTGAAGTATGATTACGGCCCAGCCTCGGCGGAGAAAATAGCCAAAGCCAGGGAAATCGCGACAGTTTGTGAAAGCTTTGGTATTCCCCTTGGTGCAGCAGCCTTGCAATACCCCTTGCGACATCCTGCCGTTGCAACCGTTATTTCTGGTGCCCGATCAGGCAAAGAAGTCTCGGAAATCATTCAGTGGATGGACAGGGAGATTCCAGCAGCACTTTGGGATAAACTGACGGCACTCAATTTAATTGCAGCAATTGATAACCTATGACAAAAATAGGCATTTTAATACAAGACTTTGAAAAGCTCGACAATTGGGAACTTCGTATTATTGACGAAATTAAAAACAATCCCTCTTTAGAACTTAGCCTTTTAATAAAAGATGGCCGAAATGAGGTCAAAGTGCCTAAAAAGAAAAATGTTATCGGCAGAATCCTATTCAGAAAACAGAGAAAAATAGAGGCTAAACTCTATAAACGCCAGTACACGATTGTCAATAAGGATGAGATAGTACAGTTCTTAAATCAAATTAAATGTATTGAGTTGTGTCCAAAACGTCAGGGTTGGTTAGATATATTTAGCCAAAAAGAGGCTGAAATTGTTAAAGCCTATCATCTTGATATCATACTTCGACATGAGTTTAATATCATTCGTGGTGACATTTTAAATGCTGCCAAATATGGGATATGGAGTTTTCATCACGCAGACAATTCGATAATTAGGGGGGCTCCTGCCGGATTTTGGGAGATCATTCTGAAGCAACCCGTAATAGGCGTAACATTACAGCAATTGACTTCAGAGCTTGATGGTGGATGGGTGATTGATAAAGGGTTTTATAACTGTTATTGGTCATACCACAAAAACAATACTAATGTTCTTGAAGGTTCAGTTGATATTTTGTTTAAAAATATACGATTGCTGCAACAGAATAAACTGAAACTAGAAAAATCTACCGTTTATTACAATCGCTTGTACTCGACTCCAAGTTTGTATTTTGCCCTCAAGTATCTCTTTAAGTTTTACCCTCATTTTATTGCTAAACACCTTAGAAAAGTCTTGCAGACGATTTTTGGAATCAGGTATGAATGCTGGACTTTATTTATTGGAAAAGGTCATTTTCTTGAATCCGCTTTATTTAGGCTAAAACCGGTTAAACTACCAAAGCATGAATTTTGGGCTGACCCTGTTTAAATATGAAAACGAGTACTACGTCTTTTTTGAAAAGTACTCTTATAAGACAGAGAAAGGGAAGATATTATGTGGGAAGGTGGAAAATAATCAAGTAAGCGACGTAGTCGATGTATTGGATTTAGACTATCATTTATCCTATCCATTTGTTTTTTTAGAAGATAATGAAATCTACATGATTCCTGAAACCAGCCAAAATAAACAAGTTGAGGTATATAGATGTGTTGACTTTCCAAAAAAATGGGAACGATATGCTACCGCATTTGAGGGAGAAGCCATCTCAGATACCACCTATTACAAAGATGAACTCGGTCAAAGGTGGTTATTTTTAAACAAAGGATTTCAAGACGACTGCACTAATCTGTTTATTTACCAAATAGATTCACTTAAAATGGACAATATCCAAAGCCACGCTTGTAATCCGGTTATCATAGATTCAAGAGTGGCCATAAATGCGGGTCAAATATTTGAATATGAAGGTAAAATCATACGGCCATCTCAAAATAATTCAAAGGGTCTTTATGGGTATGGCTTAAATATCAATGTCATTAAAAAACTGACGCTTGATGAATACGTTGAAGAAACGCTGATAACAGTTGAACCCAATTTTCACAAAGGATTGATAGGAACACATCATCTTCATCAACTTGATGATATTTTTGTCATAGATGGCGCATATTGGCGAAAGTAAAGGCACAACTTGAGTCATTGAGCAACATTTGTCTCAAACTAACCGAGATATTGTTAAATGGTTCTGACCATAAAGTCGTCAAAATATCCGTCTTCGATTAAAAGGACAGTACTCAATGATAGCAACACTCATTATTACAAGCGGAATTTTGTACGGTATAACCCAAATTGGCCCCAAAAATAAAAATAGAAGAAAATTAGCCAAAGCTAAAAATAATACTGTTTCTGATATCATCCAAACATTCAAAAAAAATAGCTTGGCCGTATTTTCGAGGGAACGCCGTCAACAAATGGAAGAATTGGCTGGGGGTAGATACGAGGTCAAAAGTGCTGCCGAAAAAAGGGTTGATCGTGCTCTCATGTTATCAAGCATAAACGTTGGTATTGCTGGGATGAGCTTTTTTTATCCACCCTTGATTTGGCTTACTGTACCGAGTATGCTCTATGGCTTTATTCCCATGTATGAATGGACTATCCGGGCCTTTTTAAAAGAAAAGCGTTTGTCCGTCTATGTGCTTGATTGCGTCATGATCACAGGGGCACTCATGGGACGCTACTTTACCATTTTAGCACTCACAGGCTGGCTAGAAGTCATCATCTTTAAAGTCAGATATCTCAATGAACAAGCCGCCAAACAAAATATCGGAAATCTATTTGGGGAATTACCCCATTCTGTCTGGGTGCTCATGGATAATCAGCTTGAAATTGAGATTCCATTTGAGGAGTTACAGATTGGCGATACCGTTGTTGTGAATGCGGGTCAAACCATTCCCATTGATGGGATCATCAAAAGTGGCTTGGCTTCTATTGATCAGCATAAACTGACTGGAGAGTCCCAACCCATTGAATGTGGTGTGGGAGATGCCGTATTGGCCTCAACAATTGTTCTGGCCGGGAAACTCTATATTGAAGTTGAGAAAACGGGACAAGAAACAGTCGCCATGCAAATCGGGCAAATTCTCAATCACACCGCAGACTATAAAGACGCTATACTGTCGCGAGCGGAACGCATCGCTGATCAAGCGGTACCCGTAACCGCCGGATTGTTCCTCGTTACGCTGCCTGTGTTGGGCTTGAATAGTGCGTTGGCGGTTCTGTCAAACAAATTTGGTAATAAAATGAAAGAGTTTGGGCCTATCAGCATGATCATTTCTCTGAACCTGGCTTGCGAACAAGGCATTTTGATCAAAGATGGACGTTCACTGGAACTCTTGAATGAAATTGATACGGTCGTTTTCGATAAAACCGGCACTTTGACATTGGAACAGCCCACGGTTGGCGATATCCACAGCTACAACGGCGCTTCTGAAAATGACATCTTAAAATATGCGGCGGCAGCCGAGCAGGGGCAAACGCACCCTGTTGCCAAAGCTATTCTCAAGGCAGCCAATGACCGTGAACTCCAGGCTTTCAAAATGGAAGAAGCCAAATACCAAGTTAGTTATGGCATTCAAGTCAAGCTGCCTGACCGGACAGTGTGGGTCGGTAATCATAAATTTATGGTGATGGAAAACATCACCATGCCAGTCGAGATCAGCCAAATCCAGCAAGATAGCCATGAACAAGGCCACTCACTGGTTTATATTGCCTTCGACGATCAACTGGCCGGTGTGATTGAGCTACAGGCCACGATTCGGCCCGAGGCAAAAGAGATTATCGACTATCTGCATCAACGCGATATCGCCACCTATATTATTAGTGGAGATCATGAAGCACCTACCAAAAAGCTGGCACAAACCTTGGGCATTGATCACTATTTTGCGAATACCCTGCCAGAAAACAAAGCCGATTTAGTAGAAGGCTTACGAAAAGAGGGGAAGTCGATCTGTTTTGTGGGTGACGGTATCAACGACAGCATTGCCTTGAAAAAAGCAAACGTCTCGGTTTCCCTTCATGGCGCAACAACAGTGGCAACAGATACCGCCCAAATTATTTTGATGAATGGCACACTGGATAAATTTACACAACTCTTTGAAATCGTGGAATTGTTTAATTCAAACATGCAAAAGAATTTTCTCTTTGCTACTGTTCCTGCGGGGATTAGCCTCATCGGTGTATTCTTTTTTCACTGGGGATTCCTTGCAGCAACCCTGTTAAGCCGAGGTGTTCAAGTCCTTGGTTTGGGTAACAGTTTGTTACCACTATTCAAACAACAAGACAGAAAGAATGATGAATAATTGCCCTACATCCCTTTATTAATCGCTCTTTAGGCGTTGTTAATATATCACACTAAGCTTATGTGTTCAGGATTTTTAAATCTCTCATCTATTTGTGAATTATGAATTATGAATGCTGAACGATGTGTTTTGCGAATGATTTTTAATTTAACCCTTTTTCGTTTCAAATGGATTCTTCAATCACTCTTCACAATTGTAATTAGAGACGCGAAGCATCGCGTCTCTACAATTCGCGGTTTCGTAGAGACGCGATGCCTCGCGTCTCTTTGCGGTAAAATACCTGTTTATTTGTGGTTCAGTACTTAAGTATATATCCTTTATTATAAACAATCCTTGTAGTTATATCCTTATAGTTATGTTATCATTTTTATCCCTTCACGATTTCTAACGGAAAATTATGGCTTCAACAGTTTCTACCATGATGCCACTAGGCACGACGGCACCTGATTTTAGTTTGCTGAATACCGTTACAGGCGAAACCAATACGCTGCAAACTTTAAAATCTGACACCGCTACAGTGATTATGTTTATTTGCAATCACTGTCCCTACGTTAAACATGTACAAGGGGAGTTAGTGAAACTTGCGAATGATTATCAACGGAAAGGCATTGCTTTTATTGCGATCAGCGCGAATGATGCTGTCAATTATCCCGACGACTCTCCAGAGAAGATGAAAGCCGTCGCGCAGCAATCGGGCTATTCTTTTCCTTACTTGTATGACGAAACCCAAGAAGTGGCTAAAGCTTATCAAGCGGCCTGTACACCCGATTTTTATGTTTTTGACAAAGATTTAAAATGCGTTTATCGGGGGCAGTTGGATGAGGCGAGGCCCAGAAATGATATACCCGTTACGGGTCAAGATATCCGTGCCGCATTAGATGCGATATTGGCAAGACAACCGGTTAACCCGGAACAAATACCGAGTATTGGTTGCAATATTAAATGGAAATAGGGGGGAGCGAAACCTGATTCAGGCCGACGGCCAACCGCTTTATGAACACCTGAACTTCTGAACAGCTACAACTCCTGAGATTCCGGCCGACGGCCAACGGCCTTCTTCTTTCTGAACACATGAACATCTGAATTCCTGCCATTTCTGAATTTGAATCAAAAGGCTATTATTATGAAATTACACTGGTTATTGCTTTTATTGGGATGTTTACCGAACTGGCTTTATGCTTCTGAACCCCATCAGAGGTTGGATACGTTTTTGCAGAGTTTGCAAACGGTGTACGCACAATTCAACCAAAAACTCTACAATGAAAATGGTATGTTATTGGAAGAGTCAAGCGGTAACATGTATGTGCAACGCCCTAACCAATTTCGTTGGGAATATCAACAACCTTACAATCAGTTAATCGTTGCTGATGGGAAACAAGTCTGGATTTACGACAGTGATTTAGAACAAGTCATAGTGAAACCCCTAGATGCGGCTTTGGGTAAAACGCCGGCTTTTTTATTAAGCCGTAATCGTAAAATTGAAGAGGATTTTTTTGTTAACAAACTGCCCTCTGAAGCCCAAGTGACACGCTTTGAGTTAATTCCCAAAGATGATCAAGCCCAATTTGACAGTATGCGCGTCAACTTGCAGGGAGAGACGATATTGGGTTTTGAGCTCATGGATAATTTAGGGCAAACTACCCATATCAACTTTAGTCAAGTGAGACAGAACCTCAAATTTCGGAAGAGCTTGTTTAGATTCACGCCACCTGCTGGTGTCGATATTCTCAAAGAAAACTGAAAACAGGGATTGTCATGATTCAACGCCGATTTTTTGAATCATTTTAATAAGGTGTATTTTATTTTTTTTAATCGCATTGAAAGGAGTGCAAAATTTATTTTGCGAAGTTTGGAGTGCAAAATTTATTTTGCGAAGTTTGGAGTGCAAAATTTATTTTGCGAAGATGGAGTGCAAAATTTATTTTGCGAAGATGGAGTGCAAAATTTATTTTGCAAAGATTGGAGTGCAAAATTTATTTTGCAATTGAATGTAGGGTGGGCAACGTGTTTTTGTTGCCCACCATTCAATAGAAATTGAGGTATAACAGGGTTCAAAACGTAGGTGGGCAACATAGTTGCCCACCAACCTTCCCTTTAAAAATTAAGGCAAATTATTCCAATCGCTTTGATTAGAACAATCACCCGTTATCATCGTATGCAGATTAATACCCTTGTCACGTAGGCGTTTAATCGCGCCGGCAATATCGGAATCTGGATACGGTGAAGCATCAGTCACTAAAAAGAGCGTGCCACCATTCTTGACATGATCAATGGCGACATTCAAAGCGTCAAATGAGGCTTCTGGACAGGCTCCGCCATCTTCTGCCTTCATTTTACCTATCTCACTGACTAACAAATTCACATCAGTGGTGAGTACTTTTAAGGTGACATCATCTCTAAACACCACTAAGGCGGTGAGTGGAAACTGATTGGCATCAAATTCTGCGGCGAATTGATTCAGGGCTTTTTTGACGCCGTTCATCTCTTCTTGCATACTCCGCGTTACGTCAATCACTAGCACAATGTCTACGTTGTACTCAGGCGGTAGAAAGACTTTGGTACGTTCGCGACTGGTATGAGCGACGTATCCTTCAGCCTTGACGCTGGCTTCGTTGATTAAGACTAATAAGCCCGGTTCCTTCAACTCGACATCCAGATAAAGCGTGATATGACTGCTATCATTGGCATTTTCAATCGCTAAATCAACGAGTTGGCAGCTGACAGTCGGAAATGCGCTGGTATCACACAATCCATAATCGGTTGTCAATGACTTCAATTCAACGCCTCTGGGCATTTGCATATCCAATACGACTTCCGAAGCAACGCCAGTTGGGGCATTATCATTCAATTCCACATCACATTCATAATGCAAAATAGCACCTTCTTTGATGTGGATCGGATTAGGCGTTCCCTTACAAAACACTGACAGATAGGGCTTGACTATCGTATACCGTTTCACAATATCGGCTGGATACTCATTAGAGGTGAATGTCACCACGTTTGCGAGTATTGATACGGGTTGTACGATACTCAGTTCGACTTCAACTTCTGCTTTTGCACCGGGGATTAAATCAGGTAAAGTGCAAGTCATGGTGTTGTCATCAGTGACGCTATCACATGCGCCTGCGCCCCGATTCTCAACCCACTCTGTGCCGGTAGGCAGTTGATATTCAAAGGATATATCGGTTGCGGTTTCACTACCCCCATTGACGACGCTAATGAGATAGCTAAAGTGTTTCCCTTGTTCCGCATTTTCCCAGACACTTGGCACAATGCTTGTTTTGAGTTGATCCGTCAGGGGGTTAATGAGCAGTTTTGTCCACAGTTGCTCATTACCCAACTCAATCTCTTGGGGGCTAAAAGCCATTCCTTCTTTGCTGGCTGTGAGGGTGTACTTACCTTCCGTCAGCTTTATGAATTCCCCATAACCTTCTTCATCAGTCGTGATGGTATAGCCGCCTAGTTGCAATACAACGCCGGCAATGGGCTGTTTAAGCTCATCTTTGACTGTGATTTGAACGCCATAAATGGCTTTCGCGTCATCAATTTCGGGCGGTGATTGTTCAAAGTGGGTATTGAAGTTTAACTGACAATTACTGTCTTCGGCGACAACACAGCTACCAGCGGCAATTTCTTCGGTGCCCTTTCTGACTGTTGCACTATATTCGCCTTCAAATAATCCAACGAAGGCAAAATAACCCATTTCGTCTGTTGTCGTGATCTTGTCACCGACTTTAACAGTGGCCCCTTTAATAGGATAGAGATCTCTGTCTAAAACGATGCCATGAACAGCATATTGGCCAATGACTTTTTCGTCATCCTTGTCGCGCGTTTCAGCGACAAAATCAAACTGACAACTTTTATTGTCTCCCACAACACAGGTTTTCTCGACATAAACAAGGCTGTCGTCTGAGGATTTACGAGCTGTGACTTGATACTCGCCTTCTGTTAAGCCAACTACGGCATAGTAACCCGCATTGTCAGTGACTACCGTTTTATCATCTACAGTGATGACGACATCTGCGATAGGCTTGCCGTTTGTGTCAGTGAATCGGCCACTTATGCTGTAAATGTGATCTGTCTTGGACGGTTTAACGGTAATAATATCCTCTATCGGTATTTTTACACCGTTACGTTTAATGACAGTCTCTTCCACATCCGTCAGAACGATTTTACCATTCTGTTTGGCAATTTGCCGTTGCAAAGCAGAAGTCACAAAGTTACGGCTAAACTTATCATAGAGATTGGTTTTAGCAATAACCAATGGCGTACTTTTGACTGAACCACCAGAGGCAAGCGTTAGCGTTATTTCCGCAATAACACCACTGCCATTGATTGGCTGTTCAGAGTTCAAACCAATGCGTACCGTTCCCTTTTTATTGTCATAATAAAGCAACTTCGCATCAGCAGCTAACCCTGCTTTCTTCACTTTGGCTTTTTCAACCACCGCAGTATCATAAGCGATAGCTAAATTCATAGCCGTCATGTCAGTCAGGTTATCAACCGATAAAGTCGTTTTTATCTCTGAACCAGAGACGCTACTAATCTCACCTATACGGAAAGTAATCGGTGTGTCTTTGCCGTCACGCCGTTTTCTTCTGGTTTTTGAGCCTTCAACCGGAGGCTTGTCATTGTCTAGCCATTCTTGATGCAGTGCATAATGACTAATAATTATGGCATCAGCCGCATTGATCTGGTTATCGCTATTGAAATCAGCCGCATTAAGCTGATCTTGTGTCATGGGATAATACCCAACACCAATGCCAGTTGCCATACGCGCATCAGCAGTGCTTACTATACCATCACCATCAACATCACCTTTAGAATAGGCTTCTCTCACATAGAAACGGGCTTGTGTTGTTCCTTGCCCATTACGCAAACCTTTTCTGACAGTAAAGGAACCATTTCTCAAACCGAGTGGTTCTACAGGCTGGTTATTGTCATCACGAACCGTGATACAATTTTTGAGGCCTTCATACGCAGGCTGATTAACCAAGTCTTCATTTTCAGAGGCTTCAAACCACTCAAGATCACTGTAATCTTTATCGCCTCTCTCTTCTTTATCTTTAACGGCAAATGACACATCAGCAAGTGCGCCGGGCCCCATTACAGGAGCCGGTTCTCCAAATCCACCTTCATTAGCTTCAACTTGGATTTTTAGTATACCCAAATCACTGAATGTATCAGCATCCCAATTGAAAGCGTATTCATTACTAAAAGCAGTGGTGGTAACATCTGTAACCCGAAGAACGTCAGGATCGTATTTAAAACAAATGTCAGCGGTAGAGATTTGTAAATTACCGCCATTTGGCATTTCAATAGGCACTTCACCTGTTGTGGTACCACTGATGCTTTCAATGACAAGCGTGACTTCACCATCCGTGACGCAATTTTTTCTTTGATCATACACCGAACTAGACACTATATCACCATTCTCGTCTAAACCCTCAACGCGATAGCAATATCGCCCTTCAAGTGATTCATCGGCATCAGTGTATTGCAAATCAGCCGTTTTGGCTATTTCATCATCGACACCAAATTCAGGTGCTGTCTCAGTTCCTTCTGGATGTAAAACACGCAAAACACGATACTCAATTATCCCGGTGGCATCAGTATCCCAATCCAACAGCGTATTGGCATAACCTGAGTTTGCCGTCAGAACAACATTGCTAGGGGCTTCCAATGTTTCAAAGGACACTTGATCAGACTGAGCCGCGTTTTCACTGGTATCCTTCGCAACAACCCACCACTCGTAACTTCCAAATTCTAATGGATCAGAAACTTGTGATATTTCAGTGGTTTGGTAAGTGATGGTTGTTTCACCTTCTTTTTGCACATAAAGATGGTAAGTGATCTCATCGCCTTCTGGATCGTCACTCGCATCCCAACTGAATACCACTTCCTGATTCGGATTGACTTTGTCTTCCGCCGTTAAGACTTGAGCCTCATTTGTGAGGACAAGATTAGTCGGTGCGCTAGGCGGTTGATTAGGAAGTGTTGTGAAATTCCAAGGCTCACTCACTGTCACATTGCCATGATCATCTTCGGCTTTTATTTGCCAGAAGCAGGGTTGACCTGTTCCAAGTGAATCAGCAGGAATGGTACACGTTTTGTGAGTTGCCAAGTCTGTTCCTTCACAAGTTATGGCACTGCACTCATCCTGAAACTTAATGGTGTGAGTGACAACGTCTTCACTGTCAGGATCATCGCCCCCTTCCCAGCTTAATGTAATGGGTAAAGTGGGAAGCACATCTTTAAATGGCGATTCGATTCCGCTATCACCATTAACCAATGCGGGATTAATCAATTCAATGGGCGGTTGATTGAGCGGCGTATTGAAACTCCAAGGTGCGCTACTCTTAACCTTTCCAGTACTGTCTTTCGCATCCACTCGCCAGCTATAGGATTCGTAATAATCCAATTGATCTGAAGAGATAGTGCAAGTCGCCAGTGATGAAACATCACGACAAACCGGCTCTGTCAGCTCATTTGGTGCTTCACCACTGGTTTCCCAAAGATAGACATCGTAAGTTACCGAGTCTCCATTGGAATCAGTACTGGCCTTCCAAGTCACTGATAAATCTTGGATTGGATCAATGTCTTTGAAGCCAATTGTAGGTTCGGGATCACTCGGTGCTCTGGGGGGTACTTGAAGACGTTCATGATCACCGGAAGCACCATCTGAACCTCTGCTTCCAGAATGTCCATTATTCCTATCATTGCCTCCACAAGGGTTGAGCAAACCACAGAGACTACCGCTTCTTCCATACAAGCCACCATCACCTCTGTTACCAAATTTCGCGGTAACTGTAAGACGTGTTCGTCCTTCGTTTATCTGTTCTTGAGTGGCATTATTGGAATAAGAGAGTTTTGTCGTAATGTTACCTCCATTACCACCATTACCACCATTACCTCCATTACCCCCTCGACCTACATTTTTAACACTAGTACAGTCCCAATTAGGGCTACCGCGCTTACCTCCTTTACCACCATTGCCACCTCTACTTCCGTTTCCGCCATTGGAGACAATATTAAGGGATGCTTCAGGGTTGAGACCAACAATCGTCATCCTGATGGACATGCCGCTTTCGCCATTTCCACCATTGCTACCGTTTCCACCGGCACTACCAGATTTGGCACTTTTACACTTACGAACAGGAGCACAAACCTTAAACGAACCGCTACCAATACATTCCTTCCCCCAGTAATCATAAGCATCCCTACCTTTTTTTCCATCAGTGCCAGGTCTACCATTTTCACCATTTCGGCCGGTACCAATGATAGATAGTGCCTCAATGCCAGAACCGTCTTCCACCACAAGGGTTAGTTGTTTCGCATACAGCCCTGGCCCACTTTTGTCATACTCAATTTTCGCACCCTCTTTGCTACTCAAAGAATTTGCGCGAATCTCTACTATGTTGTCGCCTTTTATAACAAGCGTTGAGTTTTTACCAAGATCAATAAGTTTCCAGTAATCGCCATTCTGCTCAAAAAGACAACTTTCCCCGTCTGGCAAGGTTAAGGTTGAGGTTGAGTTTTCGATGAATGGATCACAGCTCTTAGCCAAAGCCAAACTCGGTGTTAACGCCATTGCCGATGACAAAATGAGGCTAGATGCTAACCCATAATATTGCCTTCGCCTATTGGGTGGCTGCTCCAAATGAGTTTCCCGTGTTGGAACACGTTTTAGTCGCAAATATGAGGTCATCATATTTCCTTTTGTGGTTGAATGAAGTCAATAATGAAATGGTTAATGCTTATATATATATAAGAACTAGCCATTTCGTCCTACCGATGTTACCTAAACTGGTCATATCGGCACCCCTGCAAAACAAATTGTCGGTCAAACTTGTCAGGCTTTTCAGGCCCTTAAAGTTGCCACCCGACACCGCTTGAAACTTGGGGTGTGTGTTTTAAGTGGTTGTGCAAGTTGAATCAGTTATCAGTTATCAGTTATCAGTTAAACGGCGATTCAATTTAATCAAAATAATTGATGGGCGCTCATGATAACGGGTGTTTTTAATTCTCGCCTTGATCTAGGTCAGTTTTTCGGTCTAATGCGAGAAAAAAAATATCAAAATCAATCCAATTATCAATTATCAATTATCAATGATTAAAATAAAAGGATGGTTCAATACTAAAATCACGCGAAGGCGCGAAGGCGCGAAGCGGCTATTTAATGGCCTCGCAGATTGGCGCTTATTAGATGTACTCAAAATAAATTTTGAACGGAAATCAAATTTGGTCAAAATAAATTTTGAACTCCAATAAATTTTGAACGGAAATCAAATTTGGTCAAAATAAATTTTGAACTCCAATAAATTTTGAACGGAAATCAAATTTGGTCAAAATAAATTTTGAACTCCAATAGGCTAATAAATTTTGAACGCTAATCCATTTTGAACATTATTCGTTGATTGATAATTAAGTTCAAATTGAGCTACCTTTGCGGCTATTGTCATCTCGCTACATTTAATATTCCCTTTGTAAAAAGATGGCTTTATAGTCATTTTTTGCGAGGGGCGTATTAAATCATAAATGCAATAACAAATCATGTCTCATATGAACAAATCATGTCACAAAAAAAAACGTAACATCAAATGTTGCATAATAGACTTTCAGCAATAAAGATTGGTACAAACTTTGCTCTTATTTAATTTATAGATAAATCTTGAACGCGAATAATTTAGTCAATGAGATAGTGAAAAGTGCTGAAAATCAGCACTTTTTAGTTTGGTGGGAGGTTTTAAGATAGGAATGGTGGGCTTTATTTAAAAACACGTTACCGGCCCCCTACAAATCAGGAGGTTTTAAGATAGTTAGGGCATGGGCCCTGTGTTCTCATCTCAAAATCAATTTTTAACGCCAATTAAATATTTAATCCAAATCATTTCAGGCAAAGCGGATAATGAATTAAGAAATAAGAATTAGCCTCTTTGCGCCTTTTGCGCCTTTTGCGCCTTTTGCGTTAAAAAAAATCAATGTGAACTAAGTACTGAACCATAAATTTTGAGGTATTTTAATAGAAGCAATGTTTATTTGTAATTAGAGACGCGAAGCATCGCGTCTCTACGAAATCGCGAATTGTAGAGACGCGATGCTTCGCGTCTCTTTGCGGTAAAATACCTGTTTATTTGTGGTTCAGTACTTATTGAATTAAGAAAATAAACGCGAAAGACTGTGTTTTATCTGTTTAAATCAATAGAACGCAGATTATGGCCTGATTAAACTGATTAACGCTGATTTAAAGCGGGTAGCCAAGTTCATAACTTTGTTATTTTAACAGTTGGATAAAACCAGCTTGTTCAAAATGATGATCAGTTGTCAAACTATTCAAGACTGGTTGAACGAGAAATATTTAATCGACTTATGCACAAAGCAACTAATTCAGTGATGACATAATTGGTTGTGATGAATTGCCCATGTTGCTGTTTGACTTCAAAATAAATTTGCGTCGCTAATTGATGAAACGGTTGATGTTTATCTATTAAACAACCCCAACCGGCTGTATCAACAAAAATGTCTGACTTCTTTATTTCTGACATTTTTATTTCCCCTGTGAATGGAATGCTTCTTGCCCAAGATACCGATCATGTTTTTCAATCCAATCTGGATTCTCACTGTACGCGATGCCTATGAATTTTTCTATGGGATCAATTTCAGAAGGTGCCGATTCTGGTTTCTGAAAGTGCCCCAGAGAATGAGTTTCTGGCTCATTATTTAAGTCGATTGTTTGAACAATACGCGCTAAAACTTGATTGAGCAGGGATTGTAATAAATCCTCGGTGTTAACACTCAATTGTGCGGCTTTTCGTTGTAAAGCTGAGGTTTGTTGTTGAGATAATTCGATAGCATATTGCAAAATATTCTCCTTATCAATAAATGTAGGGTGGGTAACGTTGTTGCCCACCTTAAGCTTAGACTACAGTTTGTGCTGGGTTGAGGAAATTTCAAAACCATTTTTTCCACCAGCTTATTTTTGGCTTCTGTACTATCCCCCCTAATGGACGAACTAATATCAAGGAAATATTATCGTTGCCTCCTTTTTCATTGGCGGCTTCTATCAAAAATTGTCCTGCTTGTTCTAGCGTTTTAGCATTGCTGATAATGGTTTGTATTTCTTTATCTTCAAGCATGTCACTTAATCCATCGGAACATAATAAGTAAATGTCTTCGGCTAATACGCTCGCTTCTTGAATTTCAACGTTCACTTTTTCACCTACACCGAGGGCTCTAGTGACCAGATTTTTATTAGGCGAATTGCGGGCTTGAACAGGGGTATAAAAACCACAGTCAATCAATTCTTGTCGTACTGAATGATCTTTAGTGAGTGGGCAAAATTGCTTTCCGCGGAGCCGATACAAACGCGAATCACCGACATGGGCTATGCTGAGCAAGTTATTATGGAACCACGCCGCGACTACCGTTGTGCCCATGCCTCTGTATTGATTTTGTTCTTCTGCCTTTTCATAAATCACTTGATTCGCTTTCAGTACAGCTTGTTCAAGTAATACCGTCGAAGAATGATAACGCTGGTTAGTACGAAGCTTGACAGAGTTTAAACTTGTGGTATGCAGGTGTTCTATAACCGTTTTAACGGCAGTTTCGCTGGCCACTTCACCTGCTTGATACCCGCCCATTCCGTCGGCCAGTACGACTAACCCCAAAGCGTGATCTCCCCCAACATAGTCTTCGTTATGTTCTCGAACTTGCCCGGTATCGGTGCAGCAAAGCATTTCTATGCACATACTAGACATCCTCAAGCTTGTCCACAGTCACGTAGCGCACTGGCAAATTCAGCACCGCTTTGATAACGATTCTCTGGCACTTTTTCTAAAGCCGTATCTACCCGCTTTTTAAGACAAGGCGGTACATCAGTTCGTATACTGAGCATATCCAAATGCGGTTCATTGGCAATCTTGAACATTAAGGTTGCTAGAGACTCTCCCTCAAAAGGTAATTTGCCGGTTAAAAGTTGATATAACATCACGCCCAAGGAAAATAAATCTGTGCGTCCATCTAAAGCTTTGCCGGCTAAGTGTTCTGGGGACATATACGAAGGGGTGCCATAGATAGCACCGGTTTTTGTTCTATTGGAATCTGTGATACGGGCAATACCAAAGTCAGTAATTTTAATTTGATTCGTCGCTGGATTATACATGATATTAGCCGGCTTGATGTCACGATGCACTATACCTTGACTATGGGCATAATCTAAAGCTTCCGCGACATGAATAATGATATCAATGACAGTGGAAATGGGTAATAAATTATTGGGCTGCGTGTAAGGCACTAAATGACCCCCTTTAAAAAATTCCATAGAAATATAGGCTAAATCATGTTCTTCTCCAGCGTCATAAATTGAAACAATATGCGGATGCCTTAATCTGCCAGCCGCCGCGGCTTCCCGAAAAAACCGTATGGTTGCTTCTTGCAATTGTTCCGCTTCAAAGTCTTCTGATAAAGGCAGTGTTTTAATCGCTACTAAGCGATTGAGTTTTGAATCTCTGCCCAAATACACCACGCCCATCGCGCCTTTACCCAAAGGTTTTTCTATCTGATAACGGCCTAAGACGGGTTTTTCATGAAGATCTACGAGCCAGTCACTGAAATGATTTCTCGGTAATCTCGGTTTCCGCAAGCGATATAGCCTTTCCTGCCGCTGTTGTACATCCCGAAACTGATCATTATGGTTGATGATATAGCGGTATACTGCACCCGCACGTCGAAATTGTCTTTTGCGTTCATAATCAAGTGCCAAATTATAAAACAAACCTAAAATGGCTTCATCGGGTGGGCACAGGTGAAATTTTTCAAACGCTAAATCTAAATGTCCTTGCCCTTGAAAGGCTAATCCCAGTAAACGATTGCTTTCCACGGCATCGGGATGCAAGCGAAAGGCATCTTGATAAGCCACTAGCCCACGTTTAATTTCTAAACCAAGATGTCCACAAGGGACTAATAATAAAATAGGCATCAAGTGTACCAGCCAACCTTGATTAAGCAAACTAAAATAAAGTAAAGCTAAGGCTATCAACAATCCAGCACTCACCATCACGGCATGTCGCCGTTTCAAAGTGGGCAATAAAAACCCCAGATAAGCGACTACCAGGATAAATGCGCTGGTTTGTAATCCAAGTGCCCAATTGGGCACTCTAAAAAAATCTTGATTCAGCAAGCTGGTCAACGTATGGGCTAAAACGAACACTGAGGGCATATCACCCAGCGGTGTTGAATGGAACACCGTATCATGAGGCGCTGTTACACCGATTAATACAATTTTATCTTGATATTGATTGGCCTGCACCCGCCCTAATAACACATCAACGTATGAATCAACTCTCAATGAGGACGGTTCAGTATCTTGATAAAAAAAAGGCCGCAGAGACAAGGCAGCATCCGTATTGATCTGTAATTCACCTAAGCTAACCCCCTTAGTCAATCTGACCTCAATGTTGTCCGCATTATAGCCAAGACTTTTAGCGGCCAATAACAGGGGAAGTGAAGGAAAATAGGCCTGTTGATATTTGACAACCAGAGGGAGACGGCGAGCATCAAAATAGAGCGGATCAAGATTAAAATGACCTATTCCTGACACACTGTTACCTAAAATCGGAAGCGGAGGCATAGCATTTACCCCTAACGGCGGCTGCGCTATTTTACCCTTTTTATCAAAAGGCGCTCTGATAACCTTAATAGCCTGTTTTTGCACATAATTTGGCAAAGTAGGGCTCAAACGCGCTTCACCTTCAAACATAAATGGCATACCTAACACCACCTGATCGGCCTGTTTAAAACTATTAGCCAGTCTGAGATCACTATCCAAATCAACACGGGCCGCTTGTAATTTATCCTGAAGTGTTGTTAAAGTGTCAGGCAATTCGCTCAATAAAACAGAATTGTTATAAAATTTATACAATTTTTTAATATATTTTTTATCTTTAGCATATCGTGTTCTGACTCGACTGACCTTATCTATTAAAGTATCCAATTGCGCCAACTGCTCATGTAAGACATTTAATGATTTAGAATGGGTATAAAATGTTGTCAATTCGTCAAAATAAAGCAGCCCAGGGTCTTTTTGTGGTTGAGCCAATCCCAAGCTTGTCCCAATCACTTGACTATAAGGGGCTAATAAATCAATCATTTGCGCCAAAACGGAGCGTGACCAAGGCCAGTCACCGAGTTGAGCTAAACTCTTTTCATCAATGGCCACCACAGCGATTTTATCATTGGCTTGACGGCTCATTTGTCGGATACTCCAATCATAAGCTATCCGCTCTAACGGCTGTAACCAGCTATAAGTGCCAATAATTAGAATAATACCGACAATCAAACCAATAAGCCAATCACTGCTCCAAATTTTTTCTGATATAGTGAACATCATGGACTATTATTAATTAAAAATTTATAGACGCGAGGCATCGCGTCTCTACATGATTGAAAGATATTTTTATAATGAAATGATTTTAAAGAAATTTATTCAAACATATCCATTGCATTGTCAATAAAGAGAGTTTGTCTGATGTGTAAGCGTTATTATAGTTATGAACATCAGTGTCTGATGTCGGTATTTGAATTGAAGATAAGCAGAGCAAAACGGATTATCCAGAATAGAGCATAATATATGCCAAATACTATTTGCGAGTACAACGCATTATAACGACAAGTTATAACGACAAGGATTATTTATAATAAAGGATTAGCATCATAGCCTGATTGAGTTCGTTATGTGATTTTCGTGAGCCTTTTTATCGAAGAAAAGTGACCTGAAGATGTTTGGCATTGTTTTGATTTATGGTAATATTCATGATTTCAGTGAGTGCGACGATCTTATCCTTTCTTATAAACAATCCTTGTAGTTATATTTTTGTAGTTATATTTATGAACGTCAATATGAAAAAATTTATCTCATCATTTTCTGCTTTACTGATTGTTATCTTGCTCAGTAGCGGCTTAAGCGGTTGTAGTACCACCCAAATTGCCTATAACTACGCTGATTGGCTACTCATCCACCGGATCGATTACTATTTCGGTGTCACTAAGACGCAAAATTGGTTTATAAAACAACGCTTAACAGAACATTTTGCTTGGCATCGCCAAGACGAACTGCCACTGTATGCCCACTTTTTGGTCATGTTGAAGGCTAAAGCACAAGATGGTTTGACACAAGAAGAACTAGATTGGGCTTTTGATAGCGTTGACGCACGTCTCTTAGAACTCTTCAGCCGCTTACTACCCGATACGGCCTCTTTTCTGTCAAGCCTCCATCCTGCTCAAATCGACTACTTTGAGCAAAAAGTGATCAAGCACCCTCAAGAAAATAAGGGGGAAAAATCGGCTGAAGAAATCAAAAAACGCCTAGAAGAACGGGCTGAAAAAATAATTGAAAATATGGAAGACTGGTTTGGTAACCTGAGTAAGACACAAGAAGAGCAGATCACAAGATTGACTTTTAGCTTACCCGACATCAAAGAAGACTGGGCTGCTTATCGGCAGATGAGACGCAAAGAATTGATTCTGTTTTTACGGCAAAAACCGTCTTCATCTGAAATAGAGGCCTTATTAAAGGCATGGTTGATAACAGGAAGCTATCCACCTGAATATCAAGCCAAATTTGAAAACATGGGACACGCAACCAAAGCCCTGATTCTACAAATTGATCCCTTGATAACCCCAAAACAACGTCAAAAAGCCATGAAGCGCTTAGAGGGTTATATAAAAGACTTCAGAGTATTAAGCAAGCGTTAAACGTGGAATTGCCCCTACAGACCACCCTCATGGTCAATGCCATTAAGTACATAGGTATGCCCCTACAAAAAACAGCGTATTTAGGGGCTGTAGGGGCAATCCCTTGTGGTTGCCCATTTTCTTGATAAAGACTCAATTTGAAGCCCGCCTCCTCAATTTCTCAAAACATTCGCGACGAGAAACCTCCTGTTGCCACTCAGATTGCCTGTTCTGCTTTTCAATCACTACCCGTTTTAATCACTTCATTCCAAGCCTTAAAGGCATCGTCTGGTGTTTTAAATTGTGCCATAGACTGAATAAAAGGCCATTGTTAAAAATAATAGAGACGCACGGCTGTGCGTCTTTTGTATCGCCGCCAAAATCAATAATATGCCAAATATCCATTTTTTTATCCTCAATCACGCACAAGCCATAATATTATTATGTAACAATTTTTTAATATTAGAATATTAGAATACTTAAACAATTGAAATGACTCAGAAGTTTTATAGATATGTGACTTTTTATATCTTGTAATCTATAAAAATCAAATAGTAATAAGTCATAAGTTTATTAATCATCTAAAAATTAGAATATATTGAATAACTTATATTATTCAATTAATTATAAAAAAATTGACTATTTTCATAAATCTGATACTATGCGCTTTATTTTTTATTTCATTTAGACCTGATATTTAATTGGCTAATGGCTTGATTTTATTACATTTACTAAAAAAATATTTTTTAAAATCAATGATTTGTATTAAATTGGTACAAATTCTATCAGGATTTTGAGCGAACTCATTAAAAAAGGTGAATAAACAACCTCAGTTTTATCTTTTAGCAAGCGGCTTATTCAACCAACCCACACCCGCTTGCATAGAAAATTTGCGTAGTCTACTCAATGAACTCTTGCAGACGATACCCAAAAATGCGCTAGAGTTCCCAATATTGATGGCGTTAAAACCGCAATTGAACTATAACGAGGAATTAGAAACAGAATATAGTCGATTATTTATATTAGCTTTTCCTAATAAAGCGGTACAGCCGTTTGCTTCATATTGGCTGGAATCAGATCACAGCTTGATGGGCAATTCTACTTTAGAAATCAAACATAAGATGGCGGAACATGGAATAGAAGTCGCTGAAAACAGCGGTTTGCTGCCAGACCATATCGTCTCAGAACTAGAATTTATAGCCTATCTTGCCAGTCAAGATGATGAAAAAGCACGGCAAACACAACGGCAACTATTGGAACAACATTGCGCTCACTGGATGCCCCTATTTATAGAGGCCCTCAACAAAGCGAACCCAATGCCCTATTACCAATTAGCTGCCGATTTTCTTAAACAACTCATTCCATCTGAAATGAAGGAGTCTTAAATGAGTACCCATGACCACTTTGACCCATCTCGCCGCGCCTTTTTAGGCGCAACGGCAGGGGGTACAGCACTGACGATTGCAGGATTGCCTAGCCAAGCCCTAGCGAGAATCAATGCCCCTCATGATCCCGAAAAATTAAAAGAAACCACAGAAGTCTTCGGTTTTTGCGATATGTGCTACTGGCGTTGCGGTTTAAAAATCCGCTCCCGCGATGGACGAGCCGTCAAAATTGATGGCAACCCAGAACATCCTAACAACTGGGGTGTAGTCTGTGGAAAGGGCAACGCTGGATTAATGGTCGCGTATGCCCCGAATCGTCTAAAACATCCTATGAAGCGCGTGGGTGAAAGGGGTGAAGGAAAATGGAAACCGATTTCTTGGGATGAGGCACTGGAGACAACTGCCAAGGAACTCCTCAAAGTCAAAAAGAAATATGGCCCTCAAGCACTGGCTTTGATTGGTCATGGTAGTTGGGAAAAACCTTATCATCGCCTTGCTCATGCTTTCGGTACTCCTAATACAACGAGTCCCGTTTTTGGTCTCTGTTGTGGACCCCGCGGCTTATCTAATATGATGATAATGGGGCGCAATCTGACGGGTAACGAAACCCTCGATTTGGAAAATTGTAAATACTTCCTGATGATGGGACGTAATGTCACCGAATCATTGCATAATGGCGAAACCTTGGGCTGGGTGAATGGCGTTGCCAATGGTGCCAAAGTCGTCTATTTCGATCCGCGCTATAGCATCACGGCTTCCAAGGCTGATGAATATTATGCGATTCGTCCATTGACCGATCATGCTTTCTTGTTGGCCATGATCAATGTGGTGATCAACGAAGAATTGTATGATAAAAAATTCATCGCTGAATACGTTGTCGGCTTTGATGAACTCAAACAACGGGTGCAGAAATATACCCCAGAATGGGCAGAACCCATCACAGAAGTGCCAGCCAAAGATATTCGTCGTCTTGCGAAAGAAATGGCCGCCAAAGCCCCATCAGTATTTGTTTATTCACCGCGCCGGCTGACCCGCACTTCTAATGATTTCGGTACGGGGATGTCAATCACCATTCTGAATACCTTGTTTGGTGTTTGGGGCCGTAAGGGAGGCGTTTTTACACCTCAAAAGTACAAGGTTCCAGAAATAGATTTGCCGGAATTTGAACATGCTACTGCTCATCGTATTGACAGTGGGGGTGATTTTAATTACGAGCAACCCGAGATTCCACTCGCACATATTCAGGACGAAGAGGGTAAATACCACCGTGCTGACGGTGCTGGTGTTATGGGACGTTGGCCAATTGCCAACCCGCAATATGGTCTAACCAATGAAATGTGGCGCGCGATGGCTGAACAAAAACCTTATCCGATTCGGGCCTTGATGACAGCCGGTGGGAATGGTTTTCTGAACAGCACGAATTACGATATCATTCGTAAAGCCCTTGAAACGGTTGATTTTTATGTTGCAAGTGACGTGATTCCCAATGAGATGAATATGTATGCCGATATTCTCTTGCCCGAAGCGAGTTACCTTGAACGCTATGATGATTTACAAGTCGGGGGGGCCCGGGAAGGCTATGTTGCAGTGCGAATGCCCGCTATGAAACCATTGCATGACACTCGTGATGCGTGGACAATTTGTAAGCAACTCGCTGACCGCATGGGCTTGAGTGCTTACTTTCCGCATGACTCCATTAAAGAGTTATTAGATGATCGACTGAAAAAAGCCGGTTCATCCCTAGCCGAAATCGAGAAAGTGGGCATTCTCAAAATCCCAGCTGATCCGGTCAAGAATTTTCCACTTGACCATGGTGGTAAGTTGAAAATTAAAACGCCAGGTGGCAGCACCAAAGCTGAACTCATCCCTGGAATGCTCAAACAAATGGGTTTTGATAAAGCCTTAGATTACGTGGAACAAGTTCGTCCCAATGAAGACGAATTTCACATGACCTTTGGGCGCATCGGTTTTCATACGCACGCCCGTACTCAGGATAATGTCTGGACAGCTGATTTGATGCGGGAAAACGTGTTGTGGATTCATCCAGAACAGGCCGCTAAACGAGGGATTAAAGAAGGCGATTTGGTTAAAGTCAGTGATCGTAAAGGCCGCTCAGGAGAAATCAAGGCAAAAGTGACTGCCCGGATTCGCAAAGACACTATTTTCATGGTACATGGTTTTGGTCACTGGGATAAACGCATGACCACAGCAAATGGCCAAGGTGTAGCAGACTCCAATTTGGCTTCTTATGCAGTAGACCCCCATGTCGGTTCCATGAGCATGGGTCTGTCTCTTGTCAAGGTAGAAAAGGTATAAGGAGGAATAAAAAATGACCAAAAAATATGTCATGCTTGCCGATACGATACGTTGTATCGACTGTAAAGCCTGTGTGGTTGCTTGTCGTGCAGAATGGGAAACCCCAATGGGCTATTCCCGTGACTGGGTTAAACAAGCTGAATTTGTGAAAGAAGATGGTTCACCCCGTGTGATGCTGTTTCCAGGCCGTTGTCAACACTGCGATGAGGCTCCCTGTATTGAGGCTTGTCCCTCTGGTGCCGCTTATAAACGCGAAGATGGTATGGTATTGCAAGACAACGAGATTTGTTCCGGCTGTGAACTCTGTGTACCCGCTTGTCCTTATGATGCACGGTGGCTTAATCCGGAAACCAATACGATCAGCAAATGTACTTTCTGTCAACCGCGTGTTGATCAAGGGTTGCAGCCTGCTTGTGTTCAAACGTGTGTGGGCCGGGCTCTGATTTTCGGTGATATGAATGATCCCAGTTCAGAAGTGTCACAGCTACTGAAGGAAAAAACTTGGGTCAAACTCACAACCGATGAAGTCAATATTGGGCCTAACCATTATTACTACACCGCTGGTGAAGCCTTACCCGATGAAGTCATGCCTAAATTACATGATCGTCATCTAGCTGGTAAAGTCATGGAAAATGTCGTTAATCCTGTTGGGGCTATTGGCATCGGTGCCATGCTGCTCACCTTTGTCGGTGCCGGCGTCTTGAAGATGATAGGCCGACGCAATGAAGTAAGCACATCCGAAAATCAGGAGGATAAATAATCATGAATGATACCGATCAGATGATCTGTGTACGGGAAAAGAAAACCATCCGCCTCCATTGGTTCAATGCCTTATGTTGGCTACTCTTGTTAGCCAGTGGTTTTGGGATTATCTCTGGAGATTTTGTACGCTTCGCACCGACTTTTTGGCCAGAATTGATGCAAGGCTTATTCGGTGGCAATGACAACCTGGTATTAGCCCACATTATCGTAGGCATCAGTTGGGTAGCTGTTTTTGTGTTTTTCATCCTATTCAACTTCAAGGGCGTTGTGTTTCCCTTTCTCAAAAAGGTCCTGGTACTGACACCCATGGCGGCCTTCAAGGATACTTGGTCTATGGTAGTGACTTTGGCTCACTTATTTGGGCTAATGAAAAACACCCCTGTACCACCGCAGGGTCGCTACAACGGTGCTCAACGCCTATTGGGCACCATGATCATTTTCTGTTCTTTACTCATCATTGTATCAGGCTTGTACTTATTTTTTGGGCCACAATTGTTGAGCTTTTCAGAAAATAGCTTCTACGGGATTATTTTCCGTTGGGCTTTAGTCGGACATGCCTCTTCCGTCTTTTTAGTAATCATTGGCTTAATCGCGCATATCTACTTTGCCCTGATTGAAGAACGAGAAAGCTTAGAAGCCATGAAATCCGGCAATGTCAGCGTCGAATTTATCAAACACCATAACGCATTATGGTATGAAGAACTGAAACAGGAAGGTAAAGTTTAAGTCAAAAGGGCAGACACGCAAAAGGGAATTTGCGCTCGTCTGCCCTACAAGTACGTTGTATTATGTTCCTCGTTTCCTCGTTTCCTTGTTCCCCAATTCCATTTTGAAATGACTTCCTCTTTGCTCTGCAAAGCAGTTTGCTCCTTTCCTCATTCCCCAATTCCATTTCCTTCCCCAATTCCATTTCCTCGTTCCCCATTTCCTCGTGCCCCAATTAATTTTCGTTCCAAATTTCTTTTGCGAAGGTCAATTGTTCGGTCAATTTTCGTTCCAAATTTCTTTTGCGAAGGCCCGATTGAAGTGTACTCGGCCAAAGTACTCAACCGAAATTGATAATGAGCCTTTTTTGGGGACAATGCACGGAATATTTCCGTGTTTTTCCGTGTTTTTCCGTGGCAAAATCGACCCGAAGTGAAAAATGATATTGATTTCCAATTAGAACCCTTCAAAATAAAAAGCCTTTTTAAAAACGGGGTACTGAAACTTAATTTACAGTCGTTTGAAAAGGATATTTCTCGTGTGTTGGATGTAGTGTCTCAACAATACACGCAATTACTTTCTAAAATTTTCAGTACCCATGACGATTTTTTTTCAAAAACGTCGTTTCGTGCTTTAAATTCTGATTATCAACCCAATTATAAAAACGAAATTCAATTGGCTATTGGCACCCAATCACAGTTTAACCCTTATTAAAAATAAGGATAGCAGCGTTCTTGAAATCACCTTACTGGTGGCGGATAACGCTCACATTCCACACGCGACAGTGATTAAAGACTTTATATTAAAACCGGTTTTGTTGTTATTAATATAAACCCGATAAAAAATGATAGAACACTGATAAATAAAGTTTTTGCGCGCAAAAACTAATGCGTGAACCTTCGGTATGCTACGCTAAATGCTGATTGTCATGATTTACGCTGATAGTGTTATTAGTTAATCAATTAAATCTCTGTCAATCAGTTTAATTAATCAGTCGGCCATCAACGTTCTATCCTTTTAAACCAGCATCACCTAGATTGCATATTGATGTGAAAATGAACAGGGTAGTTGAATCAACTCACTAACCAAAGGCGTGTATAATGAAATTCCAATTTGAAAAACTGGGTGCTTTAGACAAAAAAACTGAAATCGAACTCGGTAAATTAACCCTTATCTGTGGCAAAAATAATACTGGGAAAACATACACGACTCGCGCCATTTATGGTTTTCTGAAAACTTGGCAAAACAACATTGATTTCAAAATAGAGGAAGAAAAAATACAAAGTCTTTTTCAAAACGGGGTACTTAAAATTGAATTAACTTCATTTGAAAAAAATATGCCTAGCATTTTGGCTGAACTGTCTAAAAACTATACCACTTCTTTGCCGGCGTTATTCAGTGCCAGTGAAAATTATTTTTATGAAACCACCTTTGATGCGCTTTTAAACGGTTATCAGCCGAACTATCAAACGACATTCGATTTGTCTGTGGGTAGCGCAACCAAAGCTATTTTAAATGCTTTTAAAGATAAAGACAGTACGCTTTTAGAATTCGCTTTATTAGTAGAAGATAAAAATCTGATTCCACACGCGGCGGTTGTCAAACGTTTTATTAATAGAGCCTTAGCACAAGCCTTGCTGGATGATTACTTTGCTCATCCGTTTCTAATCACGTCAGAAAGAACCGGTATTACGTTATTTCATAAGGAATTAGACACCCTAAATGCTTTTTCTCGCTATGCCCACACGGTTAAAGATAATATCGATTTTGTGCGTGATATTGTTGAGGTATACAGCAAGCAAAAAAGTCCTTTACTGAAAGAACAACCTGAGTTAGCTCAGTGCTTGAAAGAGATCGTTGGCGGTGAATACGGGGTTGAAAATAATCAGATTGTTTTCTCTTTTACCAAAGGCCTTGAAAATGAGAAGATACCGGTTTATTTAGGCTCTTCAACAGTTACATCACAAGTCGAATTGAATTTTTATATCAAATGTTTGGCAAAATCAGGCGATATACTGTTGATTGATGAACCGGAACAATATCTTCATCCCGCTAACCAGCGGAAAATGGCAAGGTTGTTTGTCAGGCTCATTAAAGCGGGTATTAAGGTTTTTGTGACAACGCATAGTGATTATCTGATTAAAGAATTAAATCATCTTATTCTTCTCGGCAATGCGTTTGAAGATAAAGAGGATATCATGAAAAAATACCACTATACAGAAGAGGATATACTTGATAAATCGTTTGTGAAAGCGTATGTGGCTGAAAAAAAGACTTTATTGCCAACAACAATAGATGAGATGGGTATAGAGGTGGCTCACTTTGATCAAGAAATAGATGAAATGAACGGCATGTATAATGAGATGACAGTCACAATGGAATGTGCTTATGCTCATTGATGCGATAAAAGCCATTATCAATCCTGATGTTGCCATTGAAGTGATAAACCATAATGGACAAGGTACTGTTATTTTAGAAGAAAAAGCGCAGGATGCGAAATTAAAAAAAGTCACATTACGTGGATTTGATGCGACCCAAACTTTTGCTTTTAAGTTGGATGTTGAAGGCAAAAGAATAAGTGATTATCTTAATCCTGCAGCTGAAAAAATTAATAAAAGTTGTGATGGCATTATTTTTACTTGCTTCAAAAATAAAGAGTATGTTTTTATCTGTGAATTGAAATCGGGAAAACCGGTAGAAAAAGAATATTTACTGCAATTCATAAATTCGCATGTATTTGTTAAGTATATAAATCATTTATTAGAAGAGTTTTATGGCTTAAATTTTAGAGAAACCGTTTCTGTTAAATATATTCTTTTTGATAAGCATCAAAAGAATAAACTGAATAAAACGAAAATAAAAGCGCATAAAATAGAGCCAGAAGAAATATTGTCTGAAGATAATCACATCTTTTCTGTTTATAAAATTCATCATCTGAGTGAAAACGAGTTTCTGAACATTAGGCATCTTAAATTAAATTAGATTAATCTGGCTTATGCTCATTGATGCGATAAAAGCCATTATTTTGTTCTTGCCATTGAAATGATTAACTGATGTTACGCACCCAGATTTTTGATAAAAAACGGGCCCAAAAGTTAATCAGCGCTGTAGATTTCGCGAAGCATAGCAAATCAATGCCAGAAACGTGATGCCAGAGACGCTTCGCAATAGCGTCTCTACAGCGCTGATTTTAATTCATAACTTATTGATTCAAAAAATTTAAAAAATTAAAATCGAAATTAATTTTAAGTGTTTGAATAGACACAGAAGTTGAGTGCGTAACATCAGTGATTAAATATAATGGAATGATAAAACGTTGATGATACTGATTGTCATGATTTTCGCTGATTTGTTCACGACTCTTAAAAAAACGGAAACTGAAAAACCTTGAGATTGATGAACCCCCTGTTTAGGAAGATGTCATGGTAATGGCGTTGAATATTTAAATTGAGAATCTAATATTAATTTATGAGGTATTGAAAAAATGGCATTAACCCTAACCGAAAAAGCCGCAAAACACGTTCAAAAAAGTATGACTAACCGAGGTAAAGGTGTTGGTTTACGCCTTGCTGTCAAAACCTCTGGTTGTTCTGGCATGGCGTATATCATGGAATTTGCCGATCTGATTGAGGAAGAAGATCATGTTTTTGAATCAGAAGGGATAAAACTCCTTGTTGATCCGAAGAGCCTCGTCTACCTTGATGGCACCGAACTGGATTATGTACGAGAAGGCTTAAATGAAGGCTTTCAATTCAACAATCCCAATATCAAAGATCAATGTGGTTGTGGCGAAAGCTTTAATGTGTAATTGACGAATGTGATAATTGACATGTCTTTATTTGCGAATCATTTTGAAGTGTTTGATTTAGCGATATCGTTTGATATCGATACTGATATTCTTGCACAACGTTATCGGAATTTACAACGCGCTGTGCATCCCGATAAGTATGCTCATGCGCCTGACAGGGAACGTCGCTTAGCGATGCAAGAGGCGACACAAATCAATGAGGCCTATCATACTTTAAAAATGCCTCTGAATCGTGGGCTTTATTTGTTGCAATTGCAAGATATTAATACCCATGACAACAATATTGTGATGGATAACGCATTTTTGATGGCACAAATGGAATTGCGCGAAGAATTGGCTGATATTAAGCAACAAAAACAGCCTATTGATGCTTTAAATAGATTTTTAAGTCAGGTTGAACAGGCGCAGAAAGGATTGATTGAGACTTTAAGCCGGCAATTTGCACAACCTGATTATCAAGCGGCTTTTGAGACTGTACGCCAATTACAATTTTTTACGCGGTTATATGAAGAAGCCTTGAGGTTGGAAGAGGACATTTTATAGGTTTATCGAATTTAATGAAACAAACTAAAACGAACGAATTAATTCAGCAAAAATTAGCGGCTCCTGATGCCTTACTCTTGAATAAAATCAAGACGATGAAGTGGACATCGCATAATATCCCTTTAACGCTTTCAGAAACGACTTTAAATAATCAGCCCCCTATTGAGCATGATCCGCGAACCCGTGTTATCAAAGATAATTTGTATTGGTTGGCAGGCAAAGGGGGCAGTTTGGCAGGGTTACGTTTAATTGATTTAGGTTGTTTGGAAGGCGGATTGTCGTTTGAAATGGCGCGAGAAGATATGGAAGTTGTCGGTGTTGAGGGCTGGGAATCTAATTATTTGAAATGTCAATTGATTGCTGAATACTTCAATTTACCTCATTTACGCTTTTCTCATCTTGATGTTAAAAAGCTTAATCGAAGCACTTACGGCTTGTTTGATGTCGTGTTATGTTGTGGATTGCTATATCACCTTGATGATCCCGTTCGTTTTTTAAAAACGCTTAATGAGATAACACACGATACCAGTATTTTGTTTTTAGACACCCATATCGCGCCTTCTGATGATGAACTGTCTAGGTGTTTTGCAAAAACGGCCTTATCTGACATAACCTCTTATCAATCTGAAGGCAAAACGTATGAAGGCCGTTGGTATAAAGAATATGAACCCGGTTTGATCAGTAACCATGAATGGACTTCCGTTTCTAATGCCAACTCTTTTTGGCTGACGCAAACAGCGTTGTTCAAAGCACTTTATGATGCTGGGTTTAAACATCTTTATAACCTTTACGGTGCTTTTGATATTGAACAAGAATTTCATTTAAGACAACAACTTAGCCGCCTTTACTGTATAGCTGTCAAAGACGCTTATTTTAAACCATTCAGGTAGCTTAAAATGGCAACTGCACTCTGGCTGAACTAAAATTGGAGTTCAAACTATTCCACGCAAACGTTTTTGCGTGGAATTGAATTGGGGAGGGAAAAGCAATAAAGGCCTTCCCCAAAATCCTTATCCGTTTATTCCGTTAATCCGTTGTACTGACTTGAAAGTCAGAACAAGGAGCATTTTATTAATATGGCACTTTTACAAATCAGTGAACCTGGACAAACTGCTGCCCCTCATCAACACAACCTTGCAGCCGGTATTGATTTAGGAACCACCAATTCTTTAGTCGCTTCTGTACGCAGCGCGATTGCAGAAACACTCCCCGATATTGAAGGCCATCACTTGTTGCCTTCTATTGTGCATTACAGCAAAAACAGTGTACCCCTCGTCGGCCATGCGGCGAAACAGTTTGCGAATACCGATCCCCTGAATACCATCGCTTCCGTTAAACGCATCATGGGGCGAGGTTTGAAAGATGTGAAAACCACTGGCACACGTTTGCCCTATCATTTTGTCGAAAATGAAGGCCAAGGGATGCCAATGATTCGCACGGTGGCCGGTGATAAAAGTCCGGTACAGGTTTCAGCAGACATTCTCAATACACTGAAAAAACGGGCAGAAGAAACCTTGGGAGCTGAATTATCGGGTGTCGTGATTACTGTGCCCGCTTATTTTGACGACGCACAACGTCAAGCGACTAAAGATGCGGCCACGTTAGCCGGCTTAAATGTACTGCGCTTATTGAATGAACCTACCGCGGCGGCTGTCGCTTATGGTTTAGATAAGAGTGCAGAAGGCGTTCATGCGATTTATGATTTAGGCGGTGGCACCTTTGATATTTCCATTTTGCGTTTGCATCGTGGTGTATTTGAAGTCATGGCAACCGCTGGCGATTCTGCCTTAGGGGGTGATGATCTGGATCGCGTGATCGCGCAATGGATCATGCAGCAAGCGAATATTGCCGATGATGCCGAACATCATCATATTCGGGAATTGCTTGATGTTGCGCGTACTGCTAAAGAAAGCTTAACAACTCAAGATACGGCACCCTTAAGTATTCAATTGGATGAGGGTATTCAATGGGAGGGGGAATTAACGCATGAACAAATGAATCAACTGATCGATCCTTTTATCCAAAAAACCCTTCTCCCCTGTCGTCGTGCATTGCGTGATGCCGGTTTAACTGTTGATGATATCCGCGAAATTGTCATGGTAGGGGGCACCACGCGGATGCCGCGTGTACGTGAAAAAGTGGGCGCATTTTTCAAACGGCTTCCCCATGTTGATATTGATCCCGACAAAGTGGTGGCAATCGGGGCCGCTATTCAGGCCGATATTCTAGCAGGGAACAAGCCTGATGATGACATGCTATTGTTAGACGTGATTCCGTTATCACTCGGCATTGAAACCATGGGCGGTTTAGTCGAGAAAATCATTCCTCGTAATACCACCATTCCTGTCGCACGCGCCCAAGACTTTACTACTTTTAAAGATGGACAAACGGCGATGGTTATCCATGTCATGCAAGGGGAACGTGAATTAGTCCTTGATTGCCGCTCACTGGCCCGTTTTGAATTGCGTGGCATTCCGCCGATGGTTGCCAGTTCGGCACGGATTCGTGTTACTTTTCAAGTGGATGCAGATGGTTTATTAAGTGTCGCTGCGACAGAAGAAACCAGTGGCGTACACAGCGAAATTACCGTGAAACCATCTTACGGCCTACACGATAGCGATATTGAACGCATGTTAAAAGAGTCGCTAGAACATGCTCAAAAAGATGTTGCAACGCGAACATTACGCGAACAACAAGTCGAAGCGGATCGGGTTATCAATGCGCTACGTGCTGCCCTCAAAGCTGATGGACATTTCTTACTTAAACAGCCCGAATTTTTAGAGATCAATTCAGCCCTTGATGACTTATTAAAAGTGAAAGAAGGAAGTGATATCCATGCGATTAAAAAAGCGATTGAACACCTAGAAGAGCTCACACAATCTTATGCTCAACGGCGGATGGATTCGGCTATTCATCGCGCCATGAAGGGCCATAGTGTTGATGAATTTACGGAGAAAAACGGATTATGCCTAAATTAACTTTTTTACCCCATGAAGAAATTTGTCCCCAAGGGGCACTGATTGAGGTAGAACAGGGAACCCGCATTTGTGATGCGGCTTTAAGAAATGGCATTGAACTTGAACATGCCTGTGATCAACAAGGGGCTTGTACAACCTGTCATGTTATTATTCGCGAAGGCTTTGATTCTTTAGAAGAAGCTGGGGAATTAGAAGAAGACTTATTAGATATCGCATGGGGATTAGAAGCCGAATCGCGTTTGAGCTGTCAAGCAAAAGTGGCTGATGACGATCTGGTAATAGAAATTCCACGTTACACGATTAATTATGCTAGAGAACATCATTAAAGGAGGCCCATCATGGGTTTAAAATGGATAGAGACACAAGACATTGCCATTGAATTGTACGATAAATTTCCTGATGTTGAACCGCAGTCTATCAGTTTTCCTGATTTGCATCGCTGGATTTGCGAATTGGCAGCCTTTGATGATGAACCAAAGCGCAGTGGCGAAAAAATTCTGGAAGCCATTCAACAAGCTTGGATTGATGAAAGGGATTGAGTTAAATTATAGGGCAAGCCGACTTCTTTCCCTACAAATCATTTCGTAAATTAATGAGTTAGAGGATTATCCTGATCTACGCTGATTTGATGATTTGACGCTGATTGCGTGAAATATCCTCACCGCTACCCCACTGAGGATCGTTTCGACGCGATGCCTCGCGTCTCATCAATATTGATACGCGAGACATTGCTAAGACGCGAAACATCATCGCGTTTCTACATTTCAGAGAGGCGAGATGAGACGCTTCGCGATCGCGTCTCTACATTTCAGAGAGGGGAGATGAGACGCGAGGCATCGCGTCTCTACAGCGAGCTGAGACGCGAAGCGTCGAAACATCGCATTATAGAAAACTGATAGGTGGTAAGGTGTCAACCTTGTGTGCATTGCCAATCTTCAATGACAATGATAGAATGCGCGGTTTTATCTAAACCTAGCAAATGATGGCCCAAACGTTCAGAGCCATATTGATCAATGAAATTGCTCTGATGTGTTCTTCAATATTATCGGTATTTTTAATGGATTCGATAATTCATTTTTAAATTCATTTTTAATCATTAAGGAAAAGTCGTATGCTTTCTAAATTTGGGTGGGGAATACCAGTGCGTTTTGTACGGATGAAATTATTCCAGTTGCCTAAAATGGGCACTCAATTTGATGGGGGAAAATCGCATCAATCAATTGATAATGCAAAAAAATATTCGTTACATCGGTATGATAAAAAAATAGCCCCGCTTTATGAGCAAGACACCTCTAAACGGCGCATTGGGTTATCTCTCGCTCGGTGGATCGGGTGGGCGTGCATTGCGATCAATGGGGCGGTGGCAGCTATACCGTGTACCCAACCCCCCATCTCGGATAACACGAGGCCTGAGGTTGGGGTATGCGAATGTAATGATCCTGATTTAATTTACTTGATTAGGACTGTAACAAAGGGGGAGATCGATCTCGCATTGGCTGTTGCTCAGTGCGCCGATGAATACGACACGACTTGTGCAACGCCTTCTACAAATAACACTGTCGGCACTCATTATTATAAAAATACGACGGAACTCAGCGACTACTTTTCGTGTGATTGGACACCTGAGACGGGTTATTCAAACCCTCAAAACTACACGCCTAGTTTACCACCACCCGAATTCCCGGCAGGAGGAGCCGCTGCGACAATATCACCTGTATTAGTGTATGTGGCTCTATTTGGTTTGCTGGTCGCAGTGCTATTTCTAGTCGGTATCCTTATTTATGTGTTGCGAAAAAAAATAAAAGTTAAAACGCCAGACACCAATATCTAGGGGTAGAATGGGATTGATTCAAATCAATAAATCAATCTTTGAGTTGCCCTTGAGATTGAAGCTTTCCCATTCAACTACCCGATTGTCCAAACCTGACCCGTTTTTAAAACCTGTCAGGTTTCACCACATTCTTTCTTATATTTGTAGAGACGCGAGCCCTCACTAGAGACGCTTCGCGATCGCGTCTCTACACTGGAAATAATCCATTCTCCTAAGTATTAAATTAATGGCAAAGGCGAAGGTGGCATTGAGGCAGGCTCGGCACATTTTACCTCTCATTCAAAATTTATCAACAATTTCCAGTTTCTCTTCAAACTTTGGCTTGATGACGTTCTCAAGCTTAGGCTCATCAACCTCTTCGCCTTGATCCCTTTCCTCTTCTACCACCTTATTTCTGCTTTTTGAAGGCCTGTCATTTTCCTTCTTGCTCAAAATTTCTTTAGCAATGTCACTGATACCGGCAATTGATGATATCAGACTTGACGCTTCTAACGGCATCATGATCAGTTTTTGATTTTCGGCACTGGCAATGTTTTGTAAAGCGTCAACGTATTTCAGGGCAATAAAATAATTAATCGCTTGTATATCACCATTCATGATCGCTTCTGAAACCAGCGAAGTCGCTTTCGCTTCAGCGGCGGCTATGCGTTCTCTCGCATAAGCGTCATGTTCTGCTGCTTCTTTTCGCGTTTCTGCTTCTAACAAATTCATTTCTTTCTGGGCTTCTGCTTTCAAAATCTCGGATTCTTTGTAGCCTTGCGCTTTTAAAATCTCCGCTTCTTTTTGACCTTCGGCTTTCAGAATCAATGCGCGTTTTTCCCCTTCCGCCTTTTCAACTGCCGCTTTTTTGAGGCCTTCTGCTTCCAAAATCGCAGCCCGTTTATCACGCTCTGCCTTCATCTGTCTTCCCATCGATTGCACTAAATCGGTTGGGGGTGTAATATCCTTTATTTCAATACGGACAATTTTAACGCCCCAAGGATCGGTGGCTTCATCTACGACTTCAAAGAGTTTTTCATTAATATCATCGCGTTTAGACAGCAAGTCATCTAAATCCATTGAGCCCATCACGGTACGAATATTGGTGGTTGTCAACTGCATGAGGGCTTCGTTCAAGTTGGTGACTTGATAAGTGGCTTTCTCAGCATCAAAAATGCGGTAAAATACGACACCGTCCACCGTAATCATGGCATTATCTTTTGTAATGACTTCTTGGCGGGGAACGTCCATGACTTGTTCCCGCATGTCGATCCGATTACTGATCTGTTCAAAAAACGGTAAAACAAATCTCAGCCCGGATTGTAAGGTTCGGGTATATTTTCCCACCCGTTCAACGGTATATTGCATACCCTGTGAGACGGAATGGATTCCTAAGTACAGCAGTAATAGTAGAAATCCGATAATACAGAATAGAGCGAAAAAAATTGAGGTAAAAATCATCCAATCAATTTGCATGATGTGTGTTCCTTTGGGTGAGAGGGGGCGATCATCAATTATCACATAGGTTAAGGGTGAAGGTTAAGGGCGAGCCTACGTGTTCGCCCTGCATCCTTTTTATCCTTTAATTAAGCCGATTCTCGAATTTCAATAGGTGTCTTGATGTTTGAGATTCTAGCTTCACGCGGTACCATAATACTTTCATAAATCGATAACAAGCTGGGCACGGCTAATAATACTAACACGGTAGAAAACATTAACCCAAAGGCGATAGAGGTTGCCATCGGTATTAAGAATTGGGCTTGTAATGAGGTTTCAAACAGTAATGGGGTTAAACCAAAAATGGTTGTCAATGAGGTGAGCAAGACTGCCCGTAATCGTTGACAAGAGGCTTCAACAAGGGCCTCTTTAACGGGTACGCCGTCTGCGCGTAAATCCTTGTAAAATGTGACCAAGACAATTGAATCATTGACAACAATCCCGGATAGACCAAAAAAACCAAACAGGGACAAAATGGTGAGATCCAGGCCCATGATCCAGTGCCCAAAAATAGCGCCGACTAATCCAAATGGAATGACACTCATCACCACCAGTGGCCAGCCGTAGGAGGCAAATTGCCAGGCTAAAATGAGATACATTAAGGCTATGGCTAAGACTAATCCCCGTTTCATATCGCCCAAGGTTTCAGCTTGATCCGCTGCTCTCCCTTCATAAGAGTAGTCTACCCCGTAACGGTTTCTTAATTCGGGCAAAAATTTTTCGCTTAAATTGGCTAAAATCTTATTGCTGTTGTTGGCGGATTTATCAACATCGGCTGAGACTTGGGCCGCTAAGAGGCCTTCTGAATGGCGTATGGCTTCAAACCCGCGTCGTGTTGTCACGTCTACTGCACTCGAAAAGGATATGCGGCTGCCATTAGGCAGTTGTAGCATGAAATTATCCAAACTGGCTAAACGGTAACGCTCGTTATCTGGCAACATGACTCGTACTTCAATTTCATCATCACCTACGGTGAAGATTTGAGTCAAATGCCCGTCAAATGCGGCGCGTAATTGTTGTCCAACTGATTCAACGGTGAGGCCTAATGCCATGCCTTGCGGTGTCAATGCGTAAATCCATTGTTCTCTACCAAAGGGCATGTCATCTTCAATACCGCTGACACCTGGAAAGGTTTTCAATACCTCTTTTAAGGCTAAGGCTGCGGCTTTCACTTTGTCACCATCATTGCCATAGAGGCGCAGATCAACATCCCGTCCAGGTGGGCCGCCTCGGCGCTCACTGATGGTGAGGCTTTCCAGTCCAGGGGCTTGCTGAATTTTCGCTTCCCACGCTTTCATAAAGTGTGTATTACGCACTGCGCGACTATCAGGTGATGTCAATTCAATGAGTAAAGAGCCAAATTGATCCCCTTGTCGTCCCGTTCCTTCTGCAGTTGTCCCGCTGCCATGCCGCGTCACGACAACTTTGATCACCTTATCTTCCAATTCTTCATCTGTGGCGTATAGGCTTTCTTCCAAATGCCTTAAAAATACGTTAACCCGTTCTGGTGGGGTGCCGGCGACAAAATTGGCATTCGCCATGAGAATCGTGCTATCGGGTGTGGGAAAAAAAGTAAAGTTCAATCGTCCACCGGCTAATAAACCAATGGCTAAGAGCATGGCGGCTAACATCGTTGCGACAACACTCCAACGGAACTGAATGATGACGGTAACCAGCTGGCGAAAATAGACATCACGTAGCTGATCAAATCGCTTTTCCAGTTTTTGCCGTATCGGATTAGGTTTTTGATGGTGAAGCTTGTAAAAGCTATGGCGCAAATGGCCGGGTAAGACTAAAAAGCATTCAATCAAGGAGGCCACTAATACACAAATCATGACGGTTGGGATGGCAAACAAAATCGTGCCCATGATGCCCCCAATCAACATGAGGGGTAAAAAGGCGGATATGGTGGTTAATGAGGAAGCGATGACGGGTGGGAACATCCGTTGTGCCCCGCCTTCTGCCGCTAATAGCGGTTGCTCACCGATTTGGAAATGGGCAAAGCCGTCTTCACCGACAATAATCGCATCATCTACGACAACGCCTAAGGCCATGATCATGGCGAATAAACTGACCATATTGATGCTACCGCCTACGACATATAAGACGGCTAACATGCCCATGATTGAAATCGGGATGCCGGCGGCTACCCAAAAAGCGACTCTGGCATTGAGAAAGATAAATAAAATCGCGACAACTAATATTAATCCACCGAAGCCGTTTCTTAATAAGAGCGAAATACGTTGATCAATAAATTCCCAGGCTTGATCATAAACTTCTATATTGATTCCCGGTGGCAATTTGGGCAGCGTTTCCTTTAACCAAGCTTGTAATATTTTCGCTGATCCCAAAGCATCATTTTGTTCAGCCCGTTGTAAAATCATTTCAACCGCGGGTTTCCCTTGATAAGTGAGCAGGGTTTCGCCATCTTGAGGACGACGTTCAATCGTTGCAACGTCATCTAATGTCACATAACGCCCTGATTGTGCCGTAATGAGTGGTAAATTAGCAAACGCTAATTCATCTCGACGTTGTTCAAGGCTACGCAATTGTCGTGCTACATCCTCACGCCCGATGGAACCGGCCGGTATATCGCGGCTAAAACGCGTGATTTGCTCCGCCACTTGAGGCAAGGTTAAACCCAAATCTTCCAATTGATGGGCCGGAATTTGTATCGCAATTTCTTCATCTGGCAAGCCTTCAATTTTAATTTTACTGATGCCTTTCGCCAGCAATTCACGCTCCATGCGTTGTGCTAAATAGCGTAATTCATTGGGATCTGAGGGCCCTGTGATCAGTAAACGCGCAATTTGTTCATAACGCACGACGCGACTGATTTCCGGTTTTTCGGCCGTTTTAGGCAAATTACGCAATAAAGCGACTTGCTCTTTCACTTGATCCAGCGCCCAGCCCATCTCCGTGCCTTGTTCATATTCCAAAACAATCACAGATATGCCATTGGTTGATGTGGAATCCATTTTATCAACATAATCAAGCGTGCGTAATTCTTTTTCAATTGGACTGGTAATAGAGGTTTCGACATCTTCAGCCGTCGCCCCACTCCAAACCACAGTCACAGTAATGAAATCCAATTCAAAATTAGGCAAAAATTGGGTATTCATTTTACTCAAAGCCCAAACACCAATCATTAACATTAAGAGCATTAATAGATTAGCGGCAACTTTATGCTGGGCAAAAATCCCAATAAGGTTTTGTTGGTGTTGAAATGCTTGCATATAATATAATTAGAGCGATTGTTTAAGAAAAGAGGGAATGCAAGTAGCGTAATGACGTTCAGCAGTTCAAGTGTCATTTCAATCTGTGATGCTTTTTTAATCTCACGCTTTTCGCTGCTTTGCTGCGGTGCCAAGTCATTATACTTAGCTGGAAGCGCGAAGCGTGAGCAAATCATTTTCTGAATATTTACTCCTATTTTCAGATTTGCATTCAGTCGATAATCAAGGTAATATACTTTTGAATAAGAAAAAAATGAGCGTCAATTCTGAAATCAGCCTCATCAGTATTTTATACTGATAGTCTATTTTATGCCAAAACCGTTATTTTTAATCCATTTTTTTATAGGGAAATAGATATCCTCTAACTGACTGAAAATTAAAGTGAAATGAGGGCTTTGGGGGGGGGGGAGCGGTAGTTAGGCAATGTCGTCTAGTACAACTAATGACGGGGATAAACGAATAACCCCCTTGATTTTATCCTAAATTCCCTTTTGACAAGCTCAGGCACGGAGTTCACTGGGTGTCAGGATAATCGTTTTTCAGGTGGTTATTTTCAAAAGAGGGATCGATCTAAAACCAATCTCACGCAAAGGCGCAAAGGCGCAAAGATGCTAAGTATTAAAGTATTATCGATGCGTCTTATCGCGAAGCGCGAAGCGTGAGATTAAAAATACCACCCTTTTTGAAATTATTTTTCTGACAATCTCTTGCCAGAATTTTTCAAAATTAATAAATATTTCAAACTAAAGTTTGAACGCCAACTATAAAATTTCCTCTTCTATAAACACGACGATTTGTTCTGGCTGATTCATATCAAGTCGCGGTAAATCGGTTGTGATTGCTAAAGGTTCATCGCTGGCAATCGCAATCACGGCCTTATCTTCTGGAAAAATCAAAGGACGTTCTAAACTGGGTCGATGTACTTCTATTTTAGGATAGTGTTCATGTTTAAACCCTTCTACCAAAATTAAATCCAATTTCTCTTGCTCTAAATGAGAGAGCAGTTCTTCTAAATTGGGTTCCTCAAATTCCTCCTCCATTTCAACCATTAAAGCCCACCTTTTCCGAGAAGCGACTAACATTTGCTCTGCGCCTGCTTCGCGTAGACGGTAACTGTCTTTGCCCGGATGATCGATATCAAATTTCTTATGGTGAGAATGCTTAATCATGCCGATGCGTAAGCCTTTTGCCTTAAGTAAGGGTATGATTTTTAATAATAAAGTCGTTTTGCCCGTGCCACTGTAAGCAACAAAACCTAAAATGGGAATATGTGTCATTTCAATTATCAAATTTAAATTAAATGTAGGGTGGGTAAGCGGGTGCCCTAATTTCAAATCATTACCCGATATCTCATCACCCGCTTGCCCACCATTGAATTATCAAATTTAAATTAAATGGGTGCAGTCACTTTACTACGACAAAGATCGTAATATTTCTGGTAAGTTAGAAAATTTGGCCAAATGATTTCTTTGATACTCTTGATGGAGGTGATAATTCCAATACTCATCAAGATCCTGAC
>Ga0190315_1000072_pt1 | contig 60937 bp, 44 predicted proteins | sample 48701101_MG_FD_161673 | JGI IMG/M metagenome (GOLD analysis project Ga0190315, IMG submission 161673) | Hydrothermal vent sediment bacterial communities from Southern Trench, Guaymas Basin, Mexico - 4870-11-0-1_MG | ecosystem: Environmental > Aquatic > Marine > Hydrothermal vents > Sediment ...
TCTCAAATTCTTCTCGACTAATATCGCTGGGGTAAATTTTTCTCATAAGTTATTCCTTAATTATTGATTATTTTAGTATATTTTTTGATTTTAACACATATAAAAGATTTTGAACAGGTTCTTAGATCGCATTGATTGTTATCTTATGAATGGGGGTTATTTGGGAGGCTATGATCTGATTCCGGCTTGGTTAGGGCTGAAACGACAAGACATACCTCAGCATAGTCCAGAAGATTGCTTTGCAATTCAACAGCTTGCTTGGACAGAAGAGGCACCTCAGTCTTCCCAAGCGCACATTTCATCAAGCGATGCCTATTACCAAAAAGAGGTTGAAACTCAGCCTCCTTTTCATCGCCGTCGTGTTAGGGATTGCATCCACCCCAATCATGTGAGTTGCTTTGGACAACAATTGCTCGTTACCCGCTTTCGTGATCGCTGTGTTCAAGACTTACGGAATTGGCGCATCGTGATTGATGATCTACCCGGTTATCCTCATGATGGCTTTGTTCAAGATGGACGATTTTGGCTGACAACGACGAATGGCTATCTATTGGCTTACGCGGTGGATGCTTTGGGCGTTACGGATCAACTTGTCATGCAAATCGCATTATTTGATCGTTTTGGACATACGGGTTGGTGTCGCGGTTTATTGGTGACTGAAGATTATTTTATCGTTGCACTCACTGGCATTTATGAACGTAAAATTGTCCGTTGGTGTGACAGAACAACTGAGCAAACTGAAACGTCAATTCTCCTGATTCGACGAAACGATTTAAGTCTTTGTGCTAGAGTCAACATGGAAAGCGTCTCGAAGCAACCCAAGATTTTCACATTATTGCCTTGGTTATGAATAAACTACTCATTCTGATGTATCACCGAGTTTGTAATCCCTGCCCAGATACCGCTTGCTATTTTACTCGTGGTACCGCAATCACACCACAAGTCTTCCATGCCCAGCTTCAAGGGTTATCAAAGCGAGTAATATTTGTGACATTGAGTCAGGGCATGGCACTTTTACACAGCAGCAAATCTCAAACGCTTCCTCTCCTGTGCTATCACCTTTGATGATGGCTACCGAGACGTATTAGATCATAATATCAGTGATTATCCCTTGACACTTTATCCCGTTGCCCGTCATCTAGGAGAAGCGCATACGACTTCACTCATTTTTATTGATCATTATTATGCGTTATTGCACCGAGCGCAAAAGCGTCATGGTATTCGTTTAGAAGGTTTATTTGATAAGCATCCTGTGGATATTGATAATAACTTGGCATGGTGGGTAAAAGGCCCCGTGAAAGAAGATTTACAACAGGCAAGCCCTCATCAACGCAGTAGCCTATTGCAAAAAATGACTGAAACCTTACACGTTTCCAGCATACCCACGCCACAACAATTATATCTCTCTCAAGCAGAGCTTTTTCATCTTGCAAAACGAGGACACGAAATTGGGGGCATGGCGCGAGTCATCACAGGTTAACGTTTCTTTCGGAAACCGAATTACAGAGAGAATTAATAGAAAGCTATCAATTAGTGGAAAAATTCAGAGGTGGCATGAATAAATCCTTTTGTTATCCTGACGGCCGATATAATCAGCACATCAGTGATGTGGTTAAAGCGGTAGGCTTTGATTATGCCTGTACTGTCGCACCTGGAAACACTGAAGCTCATACGCCCTTTTTTCAATTGCCACGTATTTTTATGAAAAATGACTTTGTGAATCTAAGTACCCGTGCAGGTATTTTCAAAAAATAAACTTAACAAAAACAATGATTTTTGTGCCCATAATACTGGAAAACTCTTGCACGGGTACTTAGCTTGAGCAAATAGAGAAAAGGAAAATAATTTCATTTGAAGAGCGAACGACAAGGGCGAACACGCAAGGGCTGCCCTAGTACTACGCGCCGTTAATTTATCGGATAATAGCAATTTTCAGAAAAACCATATAAAATGGCTCTGAGGGCAAAAAAATTAATTAAATTGAAATTAAAATATTTAACCTCAGTATAGGATCATTATAACTTTTTGAAATACAGTTTATAGCATCTATTCAAAACCATAATCAAAAACAAAATAAGGAAAAAATATGGCCCGCCCAACCACACCACTCAATTTAACACCAGAACAAAACGAATATCTTCTTCGTTCCGTTCGCAGTCGCGAAGTACCCCATAGCCGTGTACAGCGAGCCCAAATTATCTTGAAAGCCGCGGCTGGGGAAAATAACAAAAAAATCAGCCCAGATTTGAATTTATGCGAAGATACTGTTGGTCTTTGGAGACGGCGTTGGATAGAAGGTCATACCGATTTGTCAACTAATAGCAATCAGAAAAAACTATCCCAAGCAATTCAAAACGTTTTGAGTGATAAACAGCGTCCTGGAACACCACCAACATACACTGCTGAACAAGTTTGCCAAATTATAGCCTTGGCCTGTGAAACTCCACCCGAACCTTTAACTCACTGGACTCGTGAGGACTTGGTACGAGAAGCTGTGGTACGCGGTATTGTTGAACAGATTTCACCCTCAACAATTGGCAGAATCCTTAATGAAGCAGACCTCAAACCTCATCGTACGAAATATTGGCTTAATCATGAAGTCATCGATCCAGCAACTTTTCGAGAAGAAGTACGTGACATTTGCAAGTTATATCATCAAGCTCAAGAAGAACATGAAAAAGGAGTACGTATTTTTAGTGTCGATGAAAAAACGGGTATCCAAGCCAAAGAACATACTCATTCTGCACATCCCATGGAACCGGGAAAGCTCGAAGCAGTGGAATACGAATATGAACGAAACGGTACCCAAGCCTTGATCGCCAATTTTGAAGTCGCTTTTGTCCAGGTAATTAGCCCAACTGTTGGGGACACCCTTAACTTGCGAAGATTTTGTTAATCATATTGTAGCAACAGTGGAAACCGATCAGGAAGCGCAATGGATATTCATCTGTGATCAACTAAATACTCATAAATCAGCGACGTTAGCTCAAGCGATAGCACTTTTGTGTGGAATTGAAGACGATATGGGGGTTAAAGGTAAAAATGGGATTTTGCACAGTATGGATTCACGTGCCGACTTTTTACAGGATAAAGAACACCGCATTCGTTTTGTGTATACGCCTAACTAAACACTGTTCATGGCTCAACCAGGTCGAGATTTGGTTTGGTATTTTGAGTCGTCGTTTGCTAAAACGGGGTAACTTCAAATCTACTGGGGAACTGAAGCAACGGATTTTAGACTTTATTGATTTTTTTAACGACACTCTAGCCAAACCATTTCGGTGGACTTATATTGGCAAGCCACTTATGATTTGAGTTATCGGATCAATTAACGGCGCGTAGTAGTAGTTATAAAACGAGATGGAAAAAACGTGATCATCGAGTAATATCAATTGAGATGCAATTCGTTTAGCACCAAAATGCGTTGTACTTTCTTTTACAGGAGATAAAAATGAGATATCTTTTTAAGCAGAGTCAAGCCGTTAATGAGGTTAGTCTAGATTTACCTCAAAAATCCCCTCCCCAATCGCCGACAATGATGTCTACGGCCGAATTGATTTCGGTTGGCAATGATGTTGTGATGAAAAACGTTGCTGATTCTGCGCCGATTTTAGTGGCCGCTAATGGCACAGATGATTTCATAACGGATTCTAAACTAGAAGCCATTGGCATCATTACTGTCGCAATCGAAGGCCCTGTGACGGCTGTAGGCAGGGATGGCACAACCCGTACCCTTAATAATGGTGATTCAGTTTATCGGCATGATACGATTGCGACAACGGCACAGAGTTATGTCAAAATCACTTTGAATGATGGTACGGTGTTTCAACTTGGGCCGGATTCGCGTGCTAGGATGGATAAATACGCTTATGAGCCTGAAGATGAATTTATAGATGAGTTTGAAACTTATGTTTATTCTGGCTCTTTTCATTATGTCAGCGGTAAAATCAGCGGTGATAATCAAGGGCAACATACCGTCATTAAAACGCCTTCGGCGCAGATTGGCATTCGTGGCAGTGAAATTGATGCTCGGGTTGATGATGATGGTTCTACCACGGTTTTACATTTGTCAGGTTTAGTCACGATTACCTCACGACTTCATTTTAAAGAAGTTATGGTTTATGAGCGTGGCACGTCGGTGTATATTCCTAACGATAAAACCTCTCACAGTCTTGAGTTGTTGACTGAAGAACACATTGAACTTAGAAATCAACATTGGCAGGTGTTTGATCGTGTTCAGTCTATTGATGACAATTTGCCTGAACCAGGTGGAGAACAAAACACTTATTCGATTCAATCAACCTCTCAGAAGGCGGAAGCCGAGCAAAAAATCCCTTCCTATTCTGACGACGATGTTGGGGCACATAATCCATTTTCTCCCGCTAAAACAGATGTCCATAATGACGAATCTGTTGATGAACTGCTTTCGGAAGACGAGGCGCATGAGAATCGTCAAGCAATCAAAAATCAACCTAGCGATGAGCGTCATCAAGAAAGCAAAATGGAGGATAAGCAACAGATAGGGCATGAGAGGCAGGAATCTGAGAAAGAGCATGTTACAGACGATTCCAATGGTGTACTACCGCACGATAACGATACCTTGCAACCTGATCAGGGCCCGTCAACGGATGGTGACATTTCTTCAACGGATGAGGATAAAGACGGCGCTTCAACGGATGAGGATGAAGACAGTTCAGCAACGGATGAAGACGGCGCTTCAACGGATGAAGAGGGGGATTCAACGGATGAAGACGGCGCTTCAACGGATGAAGACGGTACATCGACTGATGAAAACACTGATGACAAGGTTTTAGAGCTGACGTTGCACGAAGATCAATCGCATATTCTTCAATTGCCGGCAGAAGCGGGAGAAATAACGCAGTTAATTCAGCCTACACGGGGTGAAGTCGTTGATAATCTTGATGGTAGTTTAACTTATACACCTGCAGCTCATTTCAATGGAGAAGACCGTTTTAGTTATATTCTGAATGGCACGATCCCGGTTGTTGTCAAGTTGACTCTTCTGCCTGTCAATGATTCGCCTGTGGCTCAAGATGATATCGCTTCTATCCAAGAAGATCGTTCTTTGTTGTTACCTGCGGAAATGTTGTTGAAGAATGATGAGGATGTGGATGAAGGCGATAAGCTCTCTCTAGTCAGTGTGCAAGAAAATGAGCTAACCCAGGGCACTGTTTTTCAGAATGATGAGGGCGATGTGGTGTATTTGCCCAACCCGAACTTTTATGGGCAAGCTTTTGTGACTTATACTTTACAAGATAGCCAAGGTGTACGTGATACGGGGCAGCTCACCATCCATGTTCTGCCGGTCAATGATGCACCTATCGTGGCCAACGATTTTGTCGCTTTTAACTCTGGCGATGGATTCACGCTTTCGACGGCCTCATTACTGGCAAATGATCGGGATGTTGAAAATGATATTCTGAATGTTATCAAGGTGTTTGATCCAAAAGGCGGTACTGTTAGCCTGACTGATGAACAGATCACTTTTATTCCAAATCCCGATTTTACCCCTGCTGGATTTAACTATAGTGTGAGCGATGGTAACGATATCAGTACGGGTCAAGTCATTATCAATCGCAACACCGTTGCGCCGGTTGCCGAAAACGATGGGCCCTTTGATATGGCTAACCAACACAGCATTCTCATCCCAGCGGCCGACTTATTAAAGAATGATCATGATCCTGATGGTGATGTGTTGCGCGTGATTGACATCACGAATAGCCAGAATGGAGAAGCAAAACGAGATGCGAATGGTGATGTGGTGTTTACCAAAGGCCCCACATTTGAAGGGCTAGGCGGGTTTGAATATCAAATCAGTGATGGGCAAGGGGGGTTTGATACTGCGCGTGTCACTGTGATCGGCGAGGTGGCTAATCAGCCGCCCATTGCTCAAGAAGATGGCCCCTTTGATCTCGGTAACCGTGACAGTATTATTATTAAAGCGACCGATCTGTTAAACAATGATCGTGATCCGGAGGGCTCCCCGCTGCGCGTGATTGACATCACGAATAGCCAGAATGGAGAAGCAAAACGAGATGCGAATGGTGATGTGCTGTTTACCAAAGGCCCCACATTTGAAGGGCTAGGCGGGTTTGAATATCAAATCAGTGATGGGCAAGGGGGGTTTGATACTGCGCGTGTCACTGTGATCGGCGAGGTGGCTAATCAGCCGCCCATTGCTCAAGAAGATGGCCCCTTTGATCTCGGTAACCGTGACAGTATCACTATCAAAGCGGCTGATTTGTTAAAGAATGATCGTGATCCGGATGGTGAGCCGTTGCGCGTGATTGACATCACGAATAGCCAGAATGGAGAGGCAAAACAGGATGAGCAGGGCGATGTGGTATTTACGAGAGGGCCTTATTTTGAAGGGGAAGGTGAATTTGAATATCAAATCAGTGATGGGCAAGGCGGTTTTGATACCGCCCGTGTGACTGTGATCGGCGAGGTGGCTAATCAGCCGCCCATTGCTCAAGAAGATGGCCCCTTTGATCTCGGTAACCGTGACAGTATTATTATTAAAGCGACTGATCTGTTAAACAATGATCGTGATCCGGAGGGCTCCCCGCTGCGCGTGATTGAAATCACTAATAGCCAGAATGGAGAAGCAAAACGAGATGCGAATGGTGATGTGGTGTTTACCAAAGGTCCCACATTTGATGGGCAAGGTGAATTTGAATATCAAATCAGCGATAATCAAGGCGGTTTTGATACCGCCCGTGTGACTGTGATTGGCAATTTGCCTCCGATAGCGAATGATGATGGGCCACAAACTGTGCTTAAAAATCAATTCGTCGTCTTATCTTTTGAATCGTTGTTGGCTAATGATGCCGATCCCAATCCGGGCGATCTCTTTATTCTGACGGAGGTTAAAAACCCTGTCAATGGTGATGTTAAAATTGTCGGTACAAATAATATCATATTTACACCCGCGCCCGATTTTACCGGCGATGCCCGTTTTGAATATGTGATCACAGATAACCAGGGTGCCAGTGCGACGGCCATTTATCAAATGAATGTGATCAATACGCCTCCCCTAGCCCGTTCAGATAGCTTGACTACCTTAGCAGACACAGCATTGCCCATTCCCGCTGACTTTCTCTTATCCAATGACTTTGATGCGGATGGTGATCAATTAGTTGTGATTGGAGTGAATGCGCCTGACAAAGGCACGATCAATCCCGTTGAAAGTGACTGGCTTTTTACCCCGGCTATTGGTTTTAAGGGCGATATTCAATTTGAGTATACGATTAAAGACACCAGTAATGCAGTAGCAACTGCTACCGTGACGGTTACCGTGACAGATAGGCCACTGATTGCCCGTGATGATCCCAGCCCTGATCAAGTCCCCATCATCACCCCTAAAAACACAGAGGCACTGATTTTAGCCGCAAACGTGTTGTCAAATGACGACGGTGAAGCTCTGACGATCACAGCCGTGGATAATGCTAACAATGCTCGCGTTGAATTAGACGTGAAGGGCGATATCACATTCACACCCAATCTGGATTTTACCGGTAACGCGACTTTTGACTATACCCTTACCGATGCAGACGGCAACACCGATCAAGCCACTGTGACTGTTATCGTCGAAAATAGGCCACCAGTGGCTAATGCAGATAGTGCGACGACCTTTGAAAATGTCGTGCTGACAATACCTGTGGCCGATTTATTGGCGAATGATAGCGATCCCGATCCAGATGAGGTGTTAACGGTAACGGCCCTGAACAATGCGAGCAATGGTAGCGTTGAACTCAATGACAAGGGCACGGTTGAACTTGAAGACGACGAAGTCGTCTTTACACCAGGCCCGGATTTTACTGGTGAAGCCCGTTTTGAATACACGATAGCCGATAGCAGCGCGGCCACGGCGACAAGCACTGTCGCCGTCACTGTGAAGGCCAATCTTCCCCCCATCATCACGTTGCCAAATGGCTCAACACCACTGGTTTACAATACACTCGGAAAGCAACCGCAAGCCATCGATCCGAATGCCACGGTTACTGATGAAGATTCCCCTGATTTAGACAGTGGCAGGCTTGAAGTGGTTATCGCTAAAAACCGCACCGCCAACGATACATTGGAAATTCAAAACATAGGGCAGATCACCGTTTCCAGCAACACTGGTGGTATCATTTCATTTAATAGCACCCCCATTGGTCATTTTTTTATCAATTTGATTAGCGGGGCATTAGTAGCCAACCTGAATACGGCGGCCACACCTGAGAGTACGACAGCACTCTTACAAGCTATAACCTATAAAAATACCTCACCCACATCCTCAACCGAACCCCGCATAATCGAAATGAGCCTCACTGACGGCGACGGTGGAACAAGCGAGGTTGTCAGTCGAGAAATTGAAGTCATCATGACTAATGTTTCACCCAAAGCGACAGACGAAACCGTTTCAAGGCCTTTTAATAGTTATACGACTATTTCACTTTCTGAGTTATTGGCGAATGACAGCGATGCCAATCCTGCTGATATCCTCAGTATTTCTGAATTAAGTGATTTAAGTGAAGGCCTCGAGGCTAAAATCCAAGGCAATGAAGTACAATTATTTATTGATGCACTGATCAGCGCCAATTTTGAAGAGGCCCGTTTTGATTACACCCTCAACGACGGTAAGGGAGGCGAAGATATTGGTAGCGTCTTCATCAAACCTAGCAATGTGATATCCGGCACCGCCGGCGACGACAACCTAGAAGGCACTGATAACTTAGATATTATCCTTGGGAAAGCGGGTAATGACACTTTTGAGCCCAGTGTCGGGCCTGATATTTTATTAGGGGGAGAGGACGATGATTTATTTTTATTTGATCCTAACACCGCCACAGGTATACATATCAATGGCAGTAATGGCACTGACACCCTTAGTCTCAGTACAACAGAAAATCAAATCCTCGATCTCCTACAAAACGGCACCTTGCCAGAAGCTCAAAAATTTAACTTGCAAGGCATAGAAAAAATTGATATGAATACCCATTCAGACGGCAATAATCAAATTCGTCTCAGTATTAACGATGTGCTAGAAATATCCGATACTAACCGTTTAATAATTGAGGGGGATGCCACTAGCCTAGTCAATTCTACAGGGCAAGGTTGGCGCTTTGAAGGCATTGATTCAACGGGCTTATACAACCGCTACGCCAGCGGCGAAGCCGAATTATTAATCAGTGTAGACATCGCCAGTCAGTTTATTTCTTAAAAATGGCCTAAAACTCAAGTTTGAACGGAAATTCATTAAAAATAGCCTAAAACTCAAGTTTGAACTCAATTCTATGTTTACGTTCCAACTTTAGTTTGCACACATAAGAAAGAATCACAATTATGAAAACACGCTTCATCATTCTACTTTTTTTTACGCTATCCGGATATCTCCACGCCGACACCTTGACAGAGGTGATTCAACATACCTTAGAAACCAATCCTGAAGTCTTGATTAACATCAACACTCGTCGTGCAGCCGATCAAGAATTCAAGCAAGCACAAAGCGGTTATTGGCCAACCATAGAACTCCGAGGGGGTTACGGGCGTGAAAACAGCGATAACGCAACCACCCGCAACCGCACTGGCGGCGATATCAGCTTGACTCGTCAAGAAATGGGCATCAGCCTCTCACAAATGCTATTTGATGGCTTTAGCGTCAAACATGGTGTTGCACGGCAAAATTCACTCGTCAATTCAGCCGCTTACAAAGTGCAAAATACCCGTGAAAATATCGCCTTGATTACCGCAGAAGTTTATTTGGAAATACTGCGCCGTTGGGAATTGCTAGAACTGAGCAAAAACAACGTGGTTATTCACCAGAAAACGCTCCAACAAATCCGCACCTTGGTTAAAGGCGGGGCGGGACGCAAGGCCGATGTCAAACAAAGTATGAGCCGCCTGGCCTTAGCCAAATCCAGTTTAGTGAATGCCGACGGTAATCTCCGCAATGCCGAAATCAATTATCAGCGTATTACGGGTGAATTACCTAAATCGCCTAAAACCTTGAGCATTCCCCCGCGCGCGCCCCTAGAAGCCGCTTTGCCCCAAAACGTCAACACAGCACTTGATATCGCCTTGAACAAGCATCCCTCTTTACAGGTTGTCAAGGCAGAACTGGAAGCCGCCTTTTCCGCAAACCGCCAAGCAAAATCCAATTTTTTACCCCGCATGTTTTTGGAATTGGATGCCACTGATAATAAAAATTTGGATGGCGTGGCAGGCGATAATGACGATATGAGCGCCATGTTAACGATGCGCTACAACCTCTTTCGAGGCGGAGCTGATAAAGCCCGTAGTCAAGAAACGGCAGAACGGATAGGCGTGGCTAAAGAAGAAACACGGCGGATACGGCGGATTATTGAAGAAAAAGTTCAACTGTCTTGGAACAGTTTAAGAACGATACGCGCTCGCTTAGACTATCTCAAAATACATCTCGAATCGACAGAAGATGTTCTGCAATCTTACAAAGAGCAATTTAAACTTGGGCAACGTAGCTTGTTAGACGTGCTTGACTCCGAAAACGAACTGTTCAACGCCCGCGCCTCATTAGTCTCCGCGCAATATAACGAAATATTAAGTATTTTCAGGGTGTTAGAAAGTAGTGGCCGACTACTTGAGACGCTAGGTATTGAACGGGCTAATGAATCTCAAGTCAATTATTGATTTGACCATGCGATTTTGCCACGGAAAAACACGGAAAAACACGGAAATATTCCGTGATTTCCGTGTCATTCCGTGGCTATTTAAGGATAATATTCTTGGACAAGCGCAAGCACTTCCTTCTCATAGATGAGCTTGGCTATTTCAAGATTTTTGGGGTTCCCACTTGCGATTAAATCGGCATAAATTAATAAAGGTGGCACCATGTTGGAAGACGGCAGTTTATCATCAAATCCCCAAAATGTATCTAGAATTTCGATCTTTCCATCCGGTGCATTACGCAACTGATATTGATGTAAAAACTCGTTAAGGGGTTGTTTGATATAAATCGTCACTAAACTCGGTTCCAAATCGGGCAAAAATCGTCTTGCCGCGACTTCACCACTCCAGTAGAAATTCGCATTGGGCTCAACGTGTTCCCACCACTTGTTAGAACTCGGCTCGATAGACTCATAACGACTAATGAGGAGCTTTGGCCTCAATTGCTCAGGATAAACCATAATCCATTTATCGAGTAATTCCTTTTTTTGAACCAATTGACGTCCTTGATTTTTAATCTCAATCAGATGACCAATCTGCTTTAAATCATGTACCACAGAACTGACACTACCAAGTGCGACATTGGCCGCCATGGAGATATTGCGAAACGACGCTTTTTCCAGCCCCGGATTACAAAGCAGCGCAAAAATCACGCGCAGCCCTGCCGTTTTGAATGGGCGCTTTAAAGGGAGTTGGGTCGAAGTCTGTTTCAACTTGCCACCTTTGACATAGACAAAAAAATCACCCTCATTAAGGTAGGCATTACCCGCCGTATCAAGAAACGGTATATTCAAACCTTTTATATGTTCCGACATTTGAGGCGTGATGTAGCGTGCTACCAATATCTCTTTAGAAACGGCGCTTTTTTCAGTCGTCGAATCAAGTGCCGTCATGGTGAGTGCCGCCTTAGTCAAATTCAGCTTAATATTAGCCCGAAATGCATATTTTACATTTTTATGGCTAATACTGATTATGTTTTCAGTTTCAGAATCAGGCAAAATAACAGCGGGAAGTCCAGTACTCCTTTGAAAGGCTTCAAGTGCTTGTTCAAGCACTTCGCGTTGTTGATTGTAATTTTTCATTTATAGACAGAAACGCTTACTTTATGACGGGCGTTCATTATAATGGATTGCAACAATATGAACAACTAAAAAAAATGAACATATTGGTATTGGCGCTTGGATAATCCCTCCAAACCAATGTAGGTACTCAAATAATAATTATCAATTATCAATTATCAATTATCAATTATCAATTATCAATTATCAATTATCAATTCCATGAAAATTTTTTGCGCGCAAAAATTTTTTACTCATTACAATTCACACAGGCATTCTTTGTTCTTCTATTCGCTATATCAATTTTTGTCTACAAAAACGGCTATAGCGAACACCATTAACAATGATTACAGGCAGGGCTATCTAAATAGGCTTACACGCAGTCAATCCCCCTGCATTATTATTCGCCTAAAACCACAACAATTCATTCCTGTTCTTGACAACAATATAGCTGTGGGATTGCAGGGCAATATGACAAAGCCGTTGAAAGAAGAAAATGAAGTCTCCTTTTAAAGGAAAAAAATAGAGTGTACCAATATGCAATCAGATAAACCTAAAATATTAGTTGTTGATGACTCCAAAGCAAATTTAACCTTCTTAAACCAGCTATTGGAAAAAAAATTTGAAGTCTTATTAGCACAAACGGGTAGGCAAGCACTCATAACCGCCCAACAATCGCCACCCGATTTGATTTTATTGGATATCACCATGCCAGAGTGGGATGGTTATGAAACCTGTCAGCGCCTCAAACAAGAAGTCAATTTGGCGAAGATTCCGGTTTTATTTCTATCGAGTCTGGATAGTGCCAAACATAAACTACGGGGATTCAAAGTCGGTGGTGTTGATTACGTCAGCACACCGTTTCAAGAACAAGAATTACTAGCACGAGTCAATACCCACATTGAACTCTATCGTCTTCGCCAAAACTTAGAAACGGCAAAAGAGGAAGCAGAAGCGGCTAACCAGGCCAAAAGTCATTTTTTAGCCAATATGAGTCATGAATTGCGTACACCAATGAATGCCATTATTGGTTATAGCGAAATGCTGAAAGAAGACGCTGAAGAGCTCGACTTGTCCGATTTTGTAGCCGATCTCGACAAAATTGGTGTAGCTGGCAAGCACTTATTAAGTTTGATTAACAGTGTACTCGATCTGTCCAAAATTGAATCGGGCAAAATGGAACTCTATTTGGAAACTTTCAATCTCGAAAGCTTGCTCTATGAAATTGATAACACCATTCAACCCCTTATCGAAAATAAATACAATACATTTCAATTACGCATTTTAAATTCGCTTGGAGAGATTTATGCTGATTTTACAAAAACGAATCAAATTGTATTGAATCTGTTGAGTAACGCTGCCAAATTCACCGAACAAGGTACGATTCGTCTGGAAGTGAAACGTAAACTAAAAAATGAGAAAGAATGGATTTACTTTCGCATCACTGATGACGGTATTGGGATGACACCAGAACAGCAAAAAAAGCTGTTTAAATCCTTTACCCAAGTGGATGCGTCCACAACTCGCCGCTTTGGTGGCACAGGCTTAGGGCTTGCCATTACCAAAACATTTGTCGAAATGATGGGAGGTTCTATCAGTGTCAGTAGCACTTTTGGGAAAGGTAGCACATTCACAGTACATTTACCGACATCTGTTCATCTTGAAGACTCATACCAGAAACAGGGAAAAACGCACACCTTTAAAGAAGACAATCAAGGCTTTATTTTAATTATTGATGATGATCCAGATGTGTGTCGGTGGCTAAAAACTTACCTGAGTGATTTTGGCTATTCGGTAGCAGAGGCCACCAACGGTATTGAAGGTATCAAACTCGCCAAAAAACTGCGTCCCGATGCCATTCTCCTTGATGTGATGATGCCTGACATGAATGGTTGGGAAGTTCTGACAATCCTGAAAAATAATACCTTATTGGCAGATACGCCCGTGATAATGACTTCAATTGAAGAGAATTGCAAGACCGGTATTGCTCTGCTTGGCGCAACCGATTTTCTGCCTAAACCTTTGAATTCTCCTCAATTGGCTGCAATATTAGAGAAATACGACATTGGGGGCCCGGCGAACAATCTCATCATGGTTGTGGAAGATGATGAAACACTGCGCGATATTACCGCTGAAGTGCTTCAAAAAGAAGGCTTGCGCGTATTTAAAGCTGAAAATGGACAAGTTGCATTAGATCATATAGCCTATCAAAAACCGGTTTTAATTTTACTTGACTTATACATGCCAGAAATGGATGGTTTTGAATTTTTAACCCATTTACGCCAAAACGAGGCATGGCGTTCGATTCCCGTTATTGTCCTCACTTCTGCCATTCTCAGTGCTGAAGATCAAGCCCGTTTGCATGGCTATGTCGAAACCATCTTTCAAAAACAAACGAATAATCGTGATGAATTACTGAGCCATATTCATCAGATGATCAGTCAATCTCCACCGGTTCACATTGAAGCCCCCCAAAACCAAACCGTGTTTACAAAGCCACTGCTTGAAAAAATAAAACGGGCTGCACAATTAAAAAATGATTAGGCCACTCCCAAAAATTTATCACTAATAGGGCAAGCACAATGGATTGCCCCTACAAGCCGCCCGTAGGGGCAATTTATTGTGGTTGCTCCGCAATTGTAATAGGCGATAACTCGCCTACTACAAAGCTTTTAAGGCTATTGGGTGGGAAATTTGTCTCAAAGATATTTCGCCATAAATTGTTTGGTTATATCACTGAGCCGCTTATCTAATATTTTAAAAACCCGTTTTTGAATAACATCAGGCACACCACCATAGAAGGCCTGTGCCATGCCACCCGTTATGCAAGCCATCGTATCACTATCGCCACCTAGAGAAATCGCATTTCTAATCGCATCTTCATAATTTTCAGATTCCAGAAAAGCAATGATAGATTGTGGCACGGAACCTTGACAGGAAACATCGAATTTATAAGATTGTCTGACTTGAGCTAAAGGGGTACTGAGATCGTATCCAAACGTCTTTTCAATGTAATCCTTGATAATCGGTTTCTCATTGCCGGTTCTCGCTAAAAAAATCGCAGCTGCCGTTGCTTGAGCACCTTTGATGCCTTCTGGATGGTTATGGGTTACCTCAGCACTGTGTTTAGCTTCTTCTAAAACCGTTTCTAAATCATTGTAAGCAAAACCCACTGGACTGACACGCATTGCGGAACCATTACCCCAACTATAGTAGGGTTCAGCTTTATGAGACACCGCCCAAACCTGAAAAGCGCCGCCATAACCAGCCCAATAAAAATCAGGGTAATATTTTTTCAGGTTTTTGACATAAGGGATATTATTGAGAATGCTATCCGCTAACGCCACTGTCAAGACGGTATCATCAGTGAATGTACAACCTCTTGAAAATAAAGTAAATTCCTTCGTTTTAAGCGGGTAAGCTTAGTAAACAGAACCAATAATATCACCAGCGATTGCACCTATCATTTGTTGCTCCTAAAAACGTTGTGTTTGTAGTCATCGCGTTTTTCATTCTATTGCATAAGGCGAATTAATATAAAGCACTGAATCATCAATTTTGCATTATCCTGACGTATTCAAAAATAAGTCGCAAATCATTTCGCAGAAGCAATCCTTGGCGTTTTTTAAATCCCTATGACAGCCATCTTGATTAACGCACTCTCAAGCTATGGTGAAGCGGCTTGATGTGGTGCGCTTCTCATGGAGTCTATATCGGGTAGTTCGATGGTTTTGATAATTTGTTCCTTAACAGTTGGTTCAGGTTTTGCACCTTCGGTTGCGGATTTGAGACTCATAATTTTGGGTACTGTGAAATAAATCGCCAGCCCCAATGCTGAGAGTATAAACAAAAATAACAAACGTTTCTTATTCCGTCGATGTTTCGTTGCCGAATTTGAATCATAAATATTTAAATTCAAAGCACTTTTCATAATTGATCTCCCACAGTTTGACGAACTGATTATTATAAACCCAAGTGGCTATAGTTTGTAGCGTCATGCGTTTTTGGTACCACAGAGATGTCGGTAATGGGGTAGTTGAATCAATGCCACCTTCGCCTTCGGGAACACGCAAGGGCTGCCCCTACAGCCTCTGAATGCGCTGTGTTTTGTAGGGGCATACCTGCGTGTTTGCCCTTCGATTTTTGCGCGCAAAAACTTGAACCTCGAAAACGAAGGTGGCATTGGATTGTTGAATGGGATTGATTCTTATGAATCAATGACATCAGGGCAACCACGAGGAATTGCCCCTACAAGAACCGATTGTATGTAGGAGCAATCCACGGCGTAAGCCCTTGTGTGAAGCGTTCCCATTTTTAATACCCCAGTGCCATATCAATGCTCACATCAATGACACTTATGCTATGCAAAAAAAACTCAGTGATAAAGTGGTCAATATTATGCATATTATTAATAGGTTTATCTATTTTTTGAAATAAACGTAATTCTTTTTGGAGACAACAATGGAGCGTTTAATTAAACAAGCACTTGAAACCATAGTCGATTTAAGTAATGGCAAACCGATTACCTTATTGAGCGTGGAAGACAAGCATCAAGCTAGGGTAGTAGGGGGCTTGGTGAAAAATGAAGTCGTTTTACTTTACAAAAACATTAAGTTAAAGGGCAGCCCTTTAGAAAAAATTATTTCAAGTAAACAAGCACATACCTATCCGGGAGTCGTCGTGGATTCCTTACCTTTTCCGGCTTATAAAGAAAGCAATAGCGGTTTTACCTGTTTATGCTTACCACTGCTATGTGAAAAAAATCAAGTAAAAGGCGTTATCGTGATAGTTCAAAAAAAAGGCTATCCTCTGCCATCTGAACGCCTACAAACTTTGAATACATTAATGCCTTTGATTTCAGCCATACTTGAAGCCAGTGTGGAAAATGAACGCTTAATTCAATTGGCGACTCGGGATCGTTTAACTGACTTGTACGCTCGGCCTTATTTTGAGATGCGCTTACAAGAAGAATTTATTCGAGTTCGCCGTCATGGCGGCGTTTTATCTTTCTTAATGGTGGATATAGATCGTTTCAAACAGATTAATGATACCTGTGGCTATAAAGAAGGCAATAGGGTATTACAAGAAACGGCTAAGCTTTTAAGTTCTTCAATACGCAAAGGCATTGATATTCCTTGCCGTTATAATGGCAAACAATTTTCCCTCTTATTACCTAATACGAATGTAGATGGTGCCTATATTTTAGCAGAGCGGATTCGGCAACGTTGTGAACGTCAGAAATTTACCACGAAACAAGGCATTCCCATCAAAGTTACCTTGAGTATAGGCATTGCACATAATGTAGATATTGCTCATGAAGAAATGCTTGAGAATTATATTGACAACACTGAATCAAAATCAGTCACAGAAATCTCTAAAGAAGAATTGATACACCGTGCTGATGTGATGTTATACGCGGCTAAAAAAGCAGGCCGTAATCAAGTCATGGTGTGGTGGTAATTCGATTTCGTAAATCATTAAGTACCCGTCCATATATTCTTCAAAAATAAAGTGAATAAAAACAATCGTTTTCGTAGTCAAAATACATAAAAACTTGTGGATGGGTACTTAATACCGTTGTATCGGGCATCAAAAATAGGAAAAGTTGACCGTTTTCAGCCCACCCTACAGGAAAAGTCATTGTTAATTTGTTATAATAATTTTTCATTTAAAAATTGAACAGGATGGATAATTTTTCGTGAAAAACTATTTGACATTGATTTTACTCGCGACTTTGCTACTATCGGGCTGCGGTAAACCCCAGCCGCCGCAGAGTATACGCTTTGCGCTGTCAACGGCCCCCGTCAGTTTAGATCCGCGTTTTGCGACGGATGCCACTTCAGCACGCATTAACCGTTTGTTATATCGCGCACTCGTTGATTTTGATGACAATTTGCGCCCTATTCCCGATTTAGCCACTTGGGAACAAAAAAGCCCTACACATTACCGCTTTCATTTAAATGACAGGGGTCGTCAATTTCATAACAACATGCCCTTAACAGCGCATGATGTTAAGGCCACTTATGAGTTTATTTTGGAGGCCAAACACGCTTCACCTCATCGTGGCTCTTTAAAATCAATTAAACAGATATCGGTAATTGATGCTGATACGATTGATTTTAAGCTTGAACAAGCTGACACCTTGTTTCCAGGCCGTTTAGTGGTAGGCATCGTGCCATCAGCCCTCATTGACAATCAACACCCCTTTAACAAACAACCCGTAGGCAGTGGTGAATTTGAATGGGTTAAATGGCCCAGCGCCGAACATCTCTACCTAAAACGGCGGCGTGATGGAAAACAGGTTGAATTTTTGGAAGTCAAAGATCCCGTTGTCAGAGTGATGAAACTCATCAAAGGTGAAGTCGATTTATTACAAAATGATTTGTCGCCAGAACTCGTAGAATTGTTAACAAAGCGTCCAGAAATCAACGTGACTAAAACGCAAGGTAGCAATTTCACCTACTTAGGTTTTAATCTGCAAGATCCCATTACGGAACAATTTATCGTGCGCGAAGCGATTGCTTACGCACTCAATCGTGAAGAAATCATCCGCCATGTACTCGGTAACGCCGCTCGCCCTGCCAGTAGTTTTTTATTAGCGCCGACACATTGGGCAGGCCATCCAGGCTTACCCACTTCTTACACCTACAATCCTGATAAAGCCCGCGCTTTGTTAGCACAAGCCGGTTTTACCGACGAAAATCCCTTAAAGATCACCTACAAAACATCTAACAATCCATTTCGTATTCGTGTTGCCACCGTCATTCAGCAACAACTCTCGGATATCGGTATTAACATGGATTTACGCACTTATGATTGGGGCACCTTTTACGGCGACATCAAAGCCGGCCGTTTTCAAATGTACAGCCTCTCATGGGTAGGCATCAAAATGCCCGATATTTTCCGTTATGCGTTTCATAGCAGTGCCATGCCGCCCAACGGTGCCAATCGAGGCCGTTTAAATGATCCAAAAATAGATGCCCTGATTGAAAAGGCCGAGCAAGCGCCAACGATAGAAGCTGGGGCCAAACTATACCGTGAATTACAAGTCATGCTATTCAAAGCATTACCTTATGTTCCCCTATGGTACGAAGATCATATACTCGCCACCCGCAAAAACATCAGCGGCTATAGTTTAGCGGCCGATGGCAATTACGACGGTTTGAAATCAATAAACCGTTATCAATGAACACACCGCAATTTAATTTAATTTAAACGCAAGAGACGCAAGAGACGCAAGAGACGCAAGAGACGTAAAATTTTTAATTCTCTTGAGAAAAAGCATTGATAGCGTCTTTAGCGTCTTTAGCGTCTTTAGCGTCTTTAGCGTTTATTTTTTTTAATCGCAAGAAAACCAGTGGTTGCCCATCATGATAATGGCATTGTTTATTGATAATTGATCAAAGGAATAATGTCATACCGCTTTCGCGAATAAGCCGTTTCTAACTGAAATTGGATAGAGCAACCAATCGACTCTTCTAATTCTGCAATATGGCTAGATTCCTCATCCAACATCCTCTCAACCACTTCTGCTGAAGCTAATACTAAAATGCTTCGCGTCTCAAATTGTATCGCATCACGCAAAATTTCTCTGAAAATCTCATAACAAACCGTTTCTACCGTTTTAATTGACCGATGCCCACCACAAGTCGGACACGTTTCACATAATAAATGTTCCAGACTTTCGCGTGTACGCTTACGAGTCATTTGTACTAAACCTAATGAAGAAACTTCACTAATATAACTTTTAACATGATCGGATTCCAAACACTTTTCCAAAGTGCGTAACACCTGAGTTTTGTGTTCTGGCTCCTGCATGTCGATAAAATCTAAAATGATAATCCCACCCAAATTGCGTAAGCGTAATTGTCGCGCAATCGCTTGGGCCGCTTCCAAATTAGTTTTAAAAATCGTTTCTTCCAAATTGCGACAACCCACATAAGCCCCAGTATTCACATCAATCGTCGTCATCGCTTCTGTTTGCTCAATCACCAAATAACCGCCCGATTTCAGTTGAACCTTACGATCTAAAGCTTTATTAATTTCCTCATCAATGGCATACAGGTCAAAAATGGGACGTTCCCCAGAATAATGCACCAGAAGGGGCACTAAGTCAGCAATGAATTTCTTAGCAAAATTCACCACTTCATGAAAAGTTTCGCCTGAATCCACCTTCACCTGATCAATATTTGAACCTTTCAAATCGCGGATCGTCCGCAACACTAAAGAAAAATCCTGATAAACCAATGAACAAGGCTTGGCATTGCTCCCCTTCTCTTTAATGTCTTTCCATAACTGACATAAAAAATCCATATCGGCACATAACAAACTGTCTTTTGCCCCCTCAGCCACGGTGCGGATAATAAAACCATACCGATCACAGCGTTCTGATGAAGACACCGGCCTCGTTACCAGCGTTTCACCCTCACCTGGCGTTTCAATCAAAGTCTGATCCACCATACCCATACGCTGCAAAGCGATTTCCTTCAAACGCTGACGCTCTTGTGGCGATTCAATACGAGTCGATATACCTATCATGCTTGATGAATAAGGTAGAAAAACCAGATAACGTGACGGAATTGAAATTTCAGCTGTCAAACGTGCGCCTTTGGTACCTAATGGCTCTTTAGTCACTTGCACCAAAAGCGTTTGCCCTTCGTGCAAGCATTGCTCAATAGACTGTTTTTGACTCGCTTGCTCATCAGCATGAGATAGAGTATTAACCACATCTGAAAGGTGTAAAAAAGCGGCCCGTTCAAATCCAATTTCCACAAAGGCAGCTTGCATTCCTGGCAACACCCGACACACTCTGCCCTTATAAATATTACCCGCCACACTGCGTTGATGAGTGCGTTCAATCAGCACTTCTTGAAGTACCCCATTTTCAACCAGCGCCACTCTGGTTTCATGCGGAGTCACATTAATTAAAACTTCTTCACTCATGTAATAATATAACCATTTAATTTTATTAATAAATATTATTGATATGACTTAGTGTTGTGTGTGGTTAATCAAAAAACTTAAACAATCCTAATTCAAAGTGATTTGAGAAATCATTTTTCATTTTTCTTTCGCTCACATTTAAAATTGCCCCGTGCGGAGCATCACCAGTGTACAGCCACGAATCACTTCAATATCACTTTCTAAGGCCCGTGTTTCTAGTAAATCATTTTCCGCGCCAGGATTCATAATAATTCGTTTCGGTTTCATTGAGAGAATCTTATCGATCAATGGTGTCGAACGCGCTTTACCCAGATAAAGCGTCAAAGTCTCAATTTGACAAGAAATATCATCCAAATGTTTATAACACGTTTGCCCCTGTATCTGAGCAGACAGCGGATGTACAGGATAGACATGATGCCCATGAGTAACCAAATCACGCACCGCTTGATTTGAATAGCGTTCTTCTTTTGGGGAAGCGCCCAGTACAACAACGTTTTGATTAGCCATAATTAATGATAAATAACACAATTTAGAATAAATAACACAATTTAGATCAAGCCAACAGCTCGCATTTTATCCCCTTAATGCGGAATGGATTTTTCCAAAAGGCACAACCGCTTGCCACCTATCAGTTTTCGTAGAGACGCGATGCTTCGCGTCTCTGTTTATAGACGAGCTATAGCGTTTCCATATCTCATGACGTACAGTTATATCAAGAAAATCGAACCGCAAAATAAATTTGGAACGAAAATAAGGCCGCAAAATAAATTTGGAACGATAATGATTTGTACTTAGCGTAGCCGACCTTCGGTTCATTCAATCGGGAAACGCTATAGTAGAGACGCACGGCCGTGCGAGACGCACGGATAGAGACGCTTCGCGATCGCGTCTCTACAATGTCAAAGCCAGTTACCTATGAGTAGGAATGCTGCCCAGTAAGCCGGATGTCTGAATTTTTGTTCACTGGCAACCTGTATTTGTGCTTGTTGTAAGGCCTTAGCCTTGGAAAATTCCGGTTTTCGCAAGTGGGTGTAAAATGCTTGCATGATTTTGGCTGTTGATTCATCATTGACAGCCCAAAGACTGGCTAACACGCTGCCTACACCAGCCTTAATGGCAATACCGGCGAGTCCTAAAGCGGCACGTTCATCACCGAGGGCAGTTTGACAGGCGCTGAGTGTGAGTAATTCCACAGGATGATCACGTTTGCTACTGATAAGCTTTTCAAGCCTATCCATAGTGAGCTTGTCATCGTAAGTCAGTATAAAAGTGTTTTTGGGGTTGTTATCAAATTGGCCGTGTGAGGCAATGTGAACAATTTGATAAGGCGTTTGGTTCAAATTCTGTGTGAGCTGTTTCAGGGTAAATTCTTTATCCAGAAAAGTGTTACTTTGCTGAAATAATGATTGAATGTTATTGAGTTCGTTTGGCACGTTTAAAAGTGGTGGAAAGTCTTGCACGGCTTCTGATAAACCGTTAAGCATGATTTGTATATTTTCTTTGGGCAGTGAATGTGGGTGAGTGAGATATAAGCTGGGTGTGGTGCCGAGCGCGTATTCATGGACTAAAAAGGTTTTGCCATTAAATAACCCAGCCATTGGAATGAGGCGCAAAACACCATCAGGCACGGTAATTAGCGTGTCAATTTTTCTGCGAGTCAAACGCCCTTTAATGGGAAGAATTAGCCAGTCATAAAGTTGACGAGATTGACGAATAAATCGGCCATTCACTCTGTTTTGAATGTTGTTGTGCAACCCTTTCGCGGTTTTTGAAATCTTATCGCCTGCAACAGCTATCGTTGTCCGACAAATGCTATCAGAAAACTGGAGTATTAACTCAGTGCGTTCTGGAAAAAGAACCGGATAGAGTACAGCAGTGTGGTTGTCTAAATCAGGGATTTTGACTTCATGTTTTAAAACCGATTCTTTACCAAAATAATCTTGTAATTCAACACGTTTTGCACTTTCTAGCATCCCAGGGACTTCTCTTAATTGGCCGTTTTCCAGCAAGGTATCGACTAGCTTAGTGTAGGTCGGTGCAATTTTTTTGTTAAAACGTTCTTCTTCTGAAACGGGAACCGTTTCTCCCGTTTGAGGCGAGAGATATTCAAGGGCTAACCAAGCCGCTGAGATTGTTGTGAGGAGTAAAAATAATTTTTTGAACATTTCGTTATAAGGCTTCAGGAGTTTGGAGTCAGGGGGGGGGTATTTATATATAGGGCAAATTTCCAAAGTTTGGTCAATCTTTGGAAGTTTTTAAAAAATAACGCAAAAGACGTTTTCACGCTAAAGTTTCGCTCCGCGAAACTTTAGCGTGAAAAAGAGACGCAAGAGACGCAAAAGACGCAAAGATTTCATTCAATTTCTCTTGATAGCGTCTTTAGCGTCAAAGCGCGTTTATTTATCTTTTAATAACCTCAAAAATCAAAATCATCCCCTCTTGACAGCAGGAAGCGTAAACCAAAAGCGGCTGCCTTTTCCAGGTTCACTTTCAACCCCGACTTTTCCACCCTGTTTTGTGACAATGCGATGGACAATTAATAGCCCAAAACCAAAACCTTCTTTTTCACGATGTCTGTCAAGTCGTGTGGCTTGGGCAAACAGTTTTGAGACTTCTTCCGTTGTCATGCCTTCGCCATTGTCTTTTACCCAATATTCAACCATGCCCTCTTTAACATCAGCCCCAATTTCAATAGAGGGTGGTGTGCCACCGTACTTCAGGCCATTGCTCAAGTAATTAGTCCACACTTCTTTAACCCAAATGGGATCGCCTAAAGCATTGGGTAGTTTGTCAGCTACGGTGATTGAACCATAATACTTTTTCTTAATGGATTCAAACTCTTGTGTGACTGATGCGACACAAGAGCGCATATCCAGTGATTGAGTTTCTACCTTCTCTTTTGAAATCACCGCCACTAAGAGTAGTAGAGAATCAATGATTTCAATAGATTTCTCACCCGATGAGCTAATCACTTGAAGAAAATGACGGCCTTGCATATCCAATTTTTTGTCATGGCTCTGTAATAGTTTAGCCGTAAATCCCAAAATGTCACTGATGGGATTGCGTAAATCATTAGCCATTGAACTGGATAACGCTTCTAAGTCAACGTTAGTCAAGTGCAAATTTTCAACGCTTTGCTCAACTTTATCTTCAAAGCTATTGAGTAAACCGGTGAGTTGTTCAGCCATAACAGAGAACGATAGAGCCAATTCACCTATTTCGTCCTGTCGTTTAATGTCAGTTGAGAGATTCCAGTTTTTCCAATCACCACCACTTAATGCCTTCACATGTTGATTCAGTAGGCGAATCGGTTTCGTCACTTGTTGGGCCACCACGATGCCTACAATAATGGCAACCAGAACCGCAAGCAGTGATAATCCCAATGTCCAGAGCATGTTATCCTTAATGCCTTCAGTGAAATCGCTATCTGGGATGCTTACCGCAATTAGCCACTGGATGCCCTGCCCCTCTTCGTAAACTGATAACTCTGTTGTTCTGCCGTCTAATTTCAATAAAGCTTGACGCTGTTCTTTTGAGAACAATGAGATACTGTTCCATTCATCTGTGATGTACTTGGCAACCGATTGAATGACAGGACTTCTGCTTTTATCGGCACTCAAGGGATGTGTTCCCACTCCGGCTGAAAGCGGTGTATTTGTGGAAGCCGCAACGAGTTTACCGGTATGAGCCATAATAAACGCCAGCCCGGTTTTACCTATTTTCATTTCTTTCATCAAATCAGAGATTTGAGACAAAATGAAATTGGCACCAAACACACCGCGCAGATTATAATCCTCATCATAAACTGGCACAGCATAGGTAATCTGAAGAACATGTCTATGGGCTGACACGTAGATATCGGACCAGGTAGCCTGCCCCATCTTTTTAGCTTTTTGGTACCAAGGTCGATTACGGGGGTCATATCTTTTCGTTTTACGTTCAAGATGTTGGATGCGTTCGCCGGACTCATCTATTTCATAAATGTGTCGTAATGGCGCGGATTCCGCATCAAGGATTTTAAGAACGGTTTTATCCGCTATCTGCTGAACACCAATAAAATGGCCTAGCTCATTACCATAGAAAATATAAGGTACCTCAGAGACCGTCAATTGATGTTGGAATTGATCAGCAAGATACTCAAAGTTAGACGTATCCAGTTTGGTATTCAGCGCATTAACCAACTGAGGGGCTTGTAAAAAATGCTGAATGTGTTGCCTAATCCGGGCAGAAATTTCTTGATGAAGTTGAGTGCTAATTTCACCCACAGCCCGTTGCCCATTATAATAGGACACCTCAATTATCACCATTGCGAGCAGCAAAATGAGAACAACCAAGGGAATTGTGAAAAGTGTACGAATAGATCGCGCCATAAATCAATCTCCATTGTTTAAACTTCCGATGGATTGAATGTGAATAGTCCTAAGTGCAACCCCCATCATTATAAGTTGCATTCTGTTTCAGCCGAAACTCTCGTAAAAAATTAGAGTTGTCCCTTAATAAGCTAAGTCCTTTATTTTTATTATCAAAGTATCTCGTATGCCAATGGGTTAGGTTTATTTAGGGAGAAGTCTATTTTCGTTCCAACTTTAGTTTGAATTGAATCTTTGAAAATTATACCGAGACAAACTTAAGTTGGCAAACTTAAGTGGCAAACTTAAGTGGCAAACTTAAGTGGCAAACTTAAGTGGCAAACTTAAGTGGCAAACTAAAGTTTGCACTGCGACAGATAAAAAATTAAGAACGTAAGCCTAACTATTTGAAATGATTATATTTAAAAGATTAGCTATAACGATGAGGGTGCAACCTAGAAGGCTACGTTCTAAAATGAACAAGCTTGTTTAGACGATTTCGCAATAAGCGAAGTGATATCAAAATCACTTTGAATGGTTAATGTTGTCTCAAAATCACCGATGTCATTGGGTTTTAATTTTCCTCGCCAATCGGTAAAGTTGATAGTCGAATAACAAAAGCGTTTTTTGGGGATACACCACCAATCCGTATCTGAAATACCGGTTTTGTGAGTATCATACCACATTGCATAACGTTTATTGATGCGAATTTGTACTTTATCTTTAAGTATATCTTCTAATTCTCCTTGGTAAAAAAGTATAAAGGCTTCATGAGCACCTTGACATTCAATTTTATCAATGGCATAAACCGAGTCACCGGTTTTTAAAGTCAAAGTGTGTTTTGCTGAATCAGCGTCTTTGGTGCTTGGCATCGTAGAGACAGGTGGCGATGGAGACTCCATCACAACCGTTTTCCGTTTATCAGTCGTCACAAACTCATCGGCATTCACCTGTGAGCTAGGGGAAGGTTCCGATGGCTTAGCTTGGGGTACGGCAGTAGCCGCTTCTAATTCCGCTTTTCTGGCGCGACTGAGTTGAATACCTTGCAATGTGCTCCAAGTTGTCTCATCCAAAATGCCCGTTTGGGTTACCCCAATATCCTGTTGAAATCTTTTTAAAGCCATTTCTACGGTTTCAAATGTGGCTTGTTTTAGAGGCCTGTGAAAATAACCTATTTCAGCTAAAGGAGCTGCTACGCGGTAAATCCCCATTGTTTGGATATCAGTAAAAGTTGTTGTCGGAGGAGGTGGGGCTGGATTCTGAATGACAATTGTTGTTGGTTCACTGAGTCGTTCCAAAGCGACGGGTGGACGTAGATGCACGGTTTCTCGTTTTTGTCTCGGTTGTATAGATAAGTTTTGCACCGCTTGTTCCAAGGCTTGAAAGGTTGCCCGAGTCAATGTACCCGTTTCTGGTAACCCGGATTGTTTCTGAAAATATGCTAAAGCTGATTGGCTTTCAGGAGTTAAGCCCTGATTGATATCACCCACTTCGTATCCTAAAAGATCAAGACTGTTTTGTGCCCATTCCAAATTGCTTGAGCTGATTGGCTGTTCAACGGTTTTGGTTTCTTGAACTGTCATCTGTAGAGGCATGACTTGTTGATTCACTACTGGGGTAAATGATGCGGTTTCCGCATGATGTGTTGTTGTACAAGAAGCGATAATGCTGAAAAACAGTAAAATGATGAGCGTCTCGCGCCTGATATTAAAAATCAAAGTGAAGTTTGGCATAACAAGTCCCTACCCGATTTAAGCGTTGATTTGTTTCTAAACCAATCAATAAAATCTTCGGCATTGTGCAAGATATTGATTTTATAAGTCATTAAATACCTCATCAATTGTCTTACTGGAGGGGATAATACCTTGATCTCGTTGCCGATGCCCTTCTAGCAAGGCTTCGAGTGATTTTTTGTCACGGAGTAAACGTAACGTTTCTTGGATTTCTTCCCAATAATTTTTGTCTATCATAATAACCACACCTTCATCAGAAACGATTAGCGTTTCATCACTATTTTTTATCGTTTCTGCTACGATATATGGCAAGTTAGTTGATGCTTCTTGTAAAGTTAATGCATTCATTGGAAACCTCTATAACTTGATGTTCAAGTTTTTCCACTATAACTACAAGGATATATAACTACAAGGATTATTTATAAGAAAGGATAAGATCGTTTTTGTGGTTGAGATCATGAACATTTTCATAAATCAAAACTATGCCAAACATCAACAGGCGCACTTGAAAGCGAAAAAAGAGTTATATCCTTTATTATAAATAATCCTTGTCGTTATATTTGAAGCCGTTCCATATAGGAGATTGAGTTGTATGTGATTATGTCGGGGCTATCCGAAGATGCCCCTACAATTGGCAACGACATCAATGCCCTAATTGATTCGATTCATTATAAAAGCCGTATCTAAGATATGATTTCGGTCAATTTTGATATCGGGCATAACGCCAACATTTTGGCAAGAACGGTTATCGGGGCCTAATATATCATAAACCGATAATTTGAGTGCGGAACCGTCTTCAAAATCAAACAGTTGTTGAGATAAACATTTGCCTTGGGTAAGGGTGCCAATAATCCTCGCTCTTGCATAATGTTTGAGAATCAAAGCAAACACTTCTGCCGAACTGGCGGTATGCGGACTGACTAATATATCAATCGCTCTCTTCTGAGCGATTTCTCCTTTAAGCGCCGAAAATTTTTCTTGATAATCAGCCTGATCAACTAAAGTGATTAAAGGGGTTTCTGCGGGTAAAAATAATGAAACGGCATCCAATGTCTCAAAGAGACTACCGCCTGGAGAATAGCGCAGATCAATAATCACCTTTTTATCCGCTGGTAACTTTTTAACCACTCTTTTCAATTGTTTAGCCGTTTCTCTTGAAATCAATTCATGTATCCGAATCAAATTGACTTTGGCTTCCGATATCAATTCAATAGTATCCCGCCTAAAGGCTCTGACTTTAACCCGGTAATGTTTGATTGCGCCTAAAGGCGATTTGGAAACGGCCAGTTTGATGATGCTACCCCGCTTGTATTGCGGTGGCGCTTCCGAGAGAAGCGTTTTAAAAGTCACCTTTTTACCATTCAGCTTTCTCAAAAAGTGTGGACGCTTGAGGCCTGCCTGATAGGCAGGGCAGTTACGCAACGGTACTACGATAACGTGTTGATCATCACCCAATAAATTGATACCCAAACCGATTTTGATACGGCTACGAACGGTTTTCTTGTAAAGCTGATATTCATCAGGCGATAAATACTGGGAATAAGGGTCAAGGCTTTCAAGATAAATATTGAGTTGAGCAGTCTTGATTCTTAATAGTTTTTCTAAAGGGGGATGTCGATAATGATGATCGCTAATGGTTGTTGCTAATTCATCACTGATAGTCTCATCAGAAAAAGACTCAACTGTTTGCTTGTTTTTAAAAGCATCAACCAAGGTTTCAAACGTTTTCGCTTCCAATTGCCCCGTTTCCTGAAGCCCATGATGGTTTTGAAAACGACTGACTGCCATTTTAGTCCAGATTGTCACACCCTTATCAATCGCATCAGGTTGATAACCCAAATTGAGCAACATATATTGCGCCCATAATGTTTTGTTCTGCACAGTGCTACTGATAAACTGAAGTTCAGCCTTTCTGGTTGCACTGATTTTCACAGTACTCAACTTTTGCCACGTTTTGTCATCAAGCTCGGAAGTTGTTTCAACATCAATGTCTTTCTGAAAAGCCCTTAAAGCGGCCTTAACGGCCTTGATATCCGTCTCATTTATCGCCGCCTGAGTGACATAGCCCATTTCGGCTAATAGAATAGCCACTAAACTGGGGCTTGTCACAATCATCTCATCCGGAGGCGTTGTTGTTGAAATGGATGACAAGGCATCTGTGACAACCCATTCTGGCCTATCAATCGGCTTAATGCTTCGCGTCTCATCCAAAGTATCACCCCGACAGGTGTACGCGACGAGGCTCATCAGCAGTAAAACTTTTAAATTAGGTGTCATTCTCATATTTAATAGACTACATTGAGGGCTCTAATAGATCGACATCGGTTTCCAAATCTGCGATTTCTTTCTCCAATCGTTCTTTTTCAGCCTTGTAAAGGGCTAAATCCTTTGAAAACTTGCTCGGTATCAATTTCAATTTCGATGTCTTTTTCCGATAAGAATCTGCCTCGTTTCTAACCGATTTTATTTTTGTGCTAATCGATTTAAGGCGTTTTTCAAGCGAATTAGCCTGTGAACTTAAGCGTTTTTTTTCAGCGACTATTTTTGCGGTTTTGCCCTTAATCCCAGAAATCTTATCAGAGAGTTTAGCGTTTTTCAGGTACAGAACATCAACATCCGTTTTCAACGTCGCTAATCCGTTTTTGACATTTGTCAATTCAGCCTCTAATTGCTTCTGTTCATCTTGCATTTCCGCATGACGCTTTTCTTCCTCAGCCAGCTTCGCTTCCTTTTCTTCCTGACGTTGATCATAAGTGCCACTAAAAATCCCAGCGACACCATCAAAAAAACCGCCTTCACTGGGATCCTCAGTAGTCGCACAGGCTACCAAGCCGAGTGATATCCCAAATACAAAGGTTCTTAAAAATATCATACGCATTGTTGTTCCTCATCAATTGTTTTCAGAGTATAACGTTTTTTGTTAATTGGAGTTCAAACTTTAGTTTGAATTGGCTTTTGCAAACTAAAGTAGGAACAAAAACATAACTATCTATTACACCCAAAAGATCAAAACTCAACAAAACCTTACCAGCTTAAAGCCGTACCCAGTGCAGAAAGTTCATCGGCATAATTTTCAAGCTCGTTTTTTTCCCGTTCTAAAGCAGCAACCTGATTTTCCAAGGCTTTCAATTTCTTTTCCTCACTCGTACCTCGTCTTGCCAGCTTCTTCTTCTCATTATAACGAGATTTGTCTCTCGAAGCTTGTTTTCGTTGTTTAGCATAATCTGCCTGTGCAACCTGCAAATTCTTATTAGCACCCTGCAAGTTCTTAGTGACATTTGCAAGGGCTAAATTGGCTTGTTTTTTATGGCTTTCAACCTTGCTATGCAGCGTTTGTAACTCCCTGTGCTTGTTTTGGCCCGCGCTGATTTGCGCTTCCAAATGAGCCTTTTCTTCCTGATAGCCCGCTATATTGCTTCGTAAGCCATCGTTTACTTGCTTGACTTCAGCAACCAACTTAGCCGTTTTTTCAGTTTCGACCTCTAATTTAGCCTCTTGTGTTGCGTACTGACTTTTTTGTTCCGCAACCACCGCTCCCGCAACCCCGCCTACAATACCACCAATTGCAGCGCCAATCGCCGCACTTTCCTTATTATCACCGAGGATTACACCAATGCCTGCCCCAATAATGGCACCTATACCCATTCCTTCAGCCGTGGTACGGGCCTGATTGTTTTCCTCTTTAGTCATGGTACTACAGGCCGATAACAAAAAGCTGCTTAGGGTGACTACGACACACAGTCTAAAGGTATTATCAAAAATACGCATAATATTATACCTCCTTAATGAGTTATTAAAGTTAAATCAATCAAATTCAAACTAAAGTTTGAACGCCATTTCAAAGCATTCAAACTAAAGTTTGAACTCCAATTCAAAGCATTAAAATTTTGAACACCATTTCAAATTACCTGACAGTATAAACTCGTAAAGCCAAACTTTCTGCTTCACTTATCCATAAATTAGGTTTGCTGACACCACGAGTCGCTTCCTCAAGATGTTGCTTCATCAGCTTGATAAATTTAAGACTCTTCTTATCATCTGATTTCGTTATCAGTCGTTTAACGGCTTGATCAAGGTATGCTTTAGGATACCCGCCCAATTTCATCAAAGTTTTGACATAAGCAGACAAATGCTCTTGATGTAATTTTTCGGCTTGGACTAACTTATTTTGCGTTTGGCGAATGCGTCTTTTCATCGCAGAAGAAACAGCAGCCTTTTCTTTGTTTCTGTCCAAAAATTTTTGATACTTACGAGAGGCCATGTAACTATAACCTCCAGATTTGATGCGAAATAAAGCCAATTCTGTCAGATAGGAACAAACTTGTCGAATACCTTCTTGAATTTTCCTGTCTGCTGAGAGTAGCGCTTCTTGAAGAATACGAATTTCTCTGAATGATTCGGTGTAACGTGTTTTCAGTGTGTCGATTGTGCGATAAGCGTCTTTCAAACCCTCACTATCACGCACCAGTGGCGGTAAATCCGTTGCTCGATCCTTTAAAGCCAGTAACTCTTTGGATAATTCAGCATCTCGTTTTTTCAATCTTTCGATAGTGCGAGAGGCTTCTTTCAAGTCATCAGAACCGCGTACCAAAGCATCGCTGGTCGATTTTCCCGCAGCCGTTGTTGCACGAACGGCCTTCTCATAATCATCATATTCTGCTTTGACTTCATCACTAAAACGAGGGGAAGGACTGACTAAAGCGCCAATAGCCAATCGAATGCCCGTTGTTGAGGAGCGTGATTCAATGATTTTCTCAATTTTCCCTTCACGATTTTCTTTGGGTTTGTAAATCTCAACTTCTCGCCGAAAAGAGGATCGAATAGTTCTCGCGTGATCGCGAAAACTGCCCCCTCTAGCAGACAATGCCCCCACTTTGCCTTGAATCATCTCAGCCACAAAAAAATGGCTGTTCAATTCTTGTATATTACCAAAAATATCATAAAATCCGCCAGTCTCTTGCCAGCGTCCAATGCGCGTAGCCCCTTTTCGACTATGGGGTTTTGTCCAAGCATATTTTTTTAACTGATCTTGTGGAAAAGGTAAAGGCTTTTCAAAAACCGGACGGCCCTCTTCCTCCTTTTTTAAGGCCGTATAGCCTCCCCGCGCGGCATATTCCCACTCTAGTTCAGTGGGTAATCTAAAAAAACCTGGTGGATCACGATCTTTATCAACTCGCGCCTTCCAATCGTTTTTAGGCAATCTCGGCAATTTGGCAAGACAAGCTGTATTCGCATAACACCACAAATTATAGTGGTGAATAAACGCTTGAAAATCTCGCCAAGTGACATAAGACAGGGGTTTAGCCAGCTCACGCAATTTACCTTTTTTACTGGCTTTTTTCAATTTTTTGATCTGTTTTTGATCACCTGTCGCGGCATAGAAATGCGCCAAACCTTTTTTTTCATTGCCATCACCCATCACAGCAACATATTGTGCAATAGTGACTTCATATTTGGCAAGGTAATAAAACCAATTCTTCGCCTTACGATCATAAAAAACACCAGAGATGGGCAAACGTTGAATGCCTTCAAAAACACTTGCCGAATCATCCCGCGTATCACCGACGCGCACGAGACGTTCAGGATTGCCCCAAAATTCTGCGCCTGGCACCGTCACTTTTCGGAAAACCATTTGCATTTCACCCAATTCAACGATTTTAGGCATCGGTAACTTAAAATCATCCGAAGCCGGTTTTGGATTATAAGTACATGAAATATCAAGTTTTGTCTGACATTTATCCTTATCCGCAGCCGCCAGTGCGGATATAAAAACAGGGGATAAGATAAACGCTCCTGAGATGAACAGTTGTGTCAATTTTTTACAGTTCACGAATAACCTCATTCTAATTTGGAAATCACACAATCACAGGGCGCATTTCCAAAAAAAGGTAATTTCTTGGCCTTCGCAAAATCAATTTTGCACTCCAATCTTCGCAAAATCAATTTGGAACGAAAGTCTTCGCAAAATCAATTTGAAACGAAAAGCGGGCCTTCAAGATTTATCTTGATAAGTACTGAACCACAAATAAACAGGTATTTAACCGCAAAGAGACGCGAAGCAGAGCAAATCTACAATTCGCGGTTTCGTAGAGACGCGATGCTTCGCGTCTCTAATTACAAATAAACATTGCTTCTATTAAAATACCTCAAAATTTATGGTTCAGTACTTAACCCTTTTTTTAGAAATGCGCCCGAATCACACGCTCATGTATTTTATAGAGTACAGTGCATAATAGCTACCCACACACCATTTTCTAACTGAGAAGCCTGCGAAAAAGTGACGGATATCCTATCTAAATTATTTAATTAGGAAAATGATTGATTGTTACTTGGGTTTTGAAAATTTAATGAATCAACGCTACCCTCGATTAGTCGTTTATTTCCTAATTCGTTGTACTAGATTTTGTTGTCAAACGAATCATTCTTATGCAACCCCTTCAGGGTTTGCACCTATTAATTATATAGTCATCATTTTATATGTTTTTTTGACAGACAAAACATAAATTATTTAATTGAATAACACTCATTGAAGCGCATAAGAATTAAAAGAGTTCATCAGTTATGATATTCAGGTGTTCATGAATTTAGGTTAAAAAAATAATAGCCCCTCACAACTCATTAATGATATAAAACAAAAAACGGTTGATAAAAGGCTTATCTGTTTCCAAATGACTTCAAAATTTTTACAAAGTGATAAGTGTTAATTGTTAATTGTTAATTGTTAGTATTATAAATACTGACGGGAGAATACCAATTAACACTTCATTCATCAGCATTAATTTGTTTAATCCGTTAAATCAACGTTTAATTTTCTCTCAAATAACGGCATAGTTGATGTGATAATTGATAAAGCTGGCATAGTGCGTTTATTGGATTAAAACATTTTATATAATATTGAGGGGAGAATACAGATTAACACTTCATTCATCAGCATTAATTTGTTTAATCCGTTAAATCAGCGTTCTATTTTCTCTCAAATAACGGCATTGATAACTGATAACTGATAACTGATAACTGATAACTGATAACTGATAACTGATAATTATTAAAAGGAGCGTTCAGGTGAGCAAAAAGAAACTTATTCTCGTCGTAGATGACAATGCGGCAAATTTGAAAGTGTTAGGCAGTATTCTGAAGGCAAATGGCTTAAGTCCAGCTATTGCCCTAAGTGGGGCTAATGCTTTGAAGTCCATTAAAAGGAAATTGCCTGATCTCATTTTGCTGGATATTATGATGCCCGATATGGACGGTTTTGAAGTGTGCAAACAATTAAAGCAAGACGTTGAAACTCAAGATATTCCTGTGATTTTTTTGACGGCTAAGACAGAACAAGAGGATATTATTCAAGGCTTGGAAGTCGGGGCCGTTGATTATGTCACCAAACCTTTTAATTCCAAAGAATTGATGGCGCGCGTCAATACGCATCTGGAACTCAAAGTGGCAAAGGAAAGCCTCAAACAAGCCCTGGCCACCAAAGACAAATTTTTTTCCATTATCTCGCATGATTTAATCAATCTCTTTAATGCATTACTGGGTTTGTCATTTCTATTAACCGACCCGAAGATAAAATTGGATGCTGCGGAAAAAGAAGACTTTCTTCAGAGTATTCTTAAATCATCAATGCAAGGCTATGATTTACTTAAAAATTTATTAGAATGGTCAAGTTCACAAACGGGTAGTTTGAAAGTGATTCCAGCAACCTTAAACTTGCAAAAACTCGTTGAGCACACTATTGCCTTTTTGAATGAGAATGCCAAAAATAAGCACATCAAAATATTCTCCTCAGTTGACGAGACTACCTTGGTTTTTGCTGATGAGAACCTACTTGATACGGTTATCCGAAATCTACTGGCTAATGCGATCAAATTCACCCCAGAAAAAGGCCAGATAGAGATATCGGCTAAACAAGCACAAGAGAATATGGTCGAAATATCCATTTCAGACACCGGCGTTGGCATTAAACCAGAAAATATCGACAAGTTGTTCGGATTTGATGCTTCTTATACGACTCTTGGAACTCATCAAGAAAAAGGCACAGGTTTAGGTTTGATGTTGTGCAAAGAGTTTGTGGAAAAAAATGGCGGAAAAATTGGAGTTGAAAGTGAAGAAGGGAAGGGGAGTCGATTTTATATAGTGTTGCCTAGTCAAGATAATCATTCAACACTCAAAAATGATTAGTAAGCTGGCAAAATAGACCCGAAGCGTCTCTACGAAAAAAATATAAACGTTCCTGCACAGGAGTATTATAATGACACTTGAACAGACTAAAACAGATGAGATTATTAAGTGGTTTGAACAGATCAACCAAATTCCACGTTGTTCCAAAAATGAAGGCGCGATTCGGGACTGGTTAATGAATTGGGCGAAGGAAAATCGTTTTGCCCTTGTCACCGACAAAGTGCAAAATCTCTTAATTAAAGTCCCCGCTTCACCTGGCTATGAAAAATCCCCTATCGTGGTTCTTCAGGGGCATTTAGACATGGTTTGTGAAAAAACGTCTGATTCGGATCATGATTTTACCACAGATCCCATTAAACTCATTTATGAGGGGGAGTGGCTAACGGCCGATAAAACAACCTTGGGTGCTGATAATGGTATTGCTATCGCCTTGGCAATGGCTTTCGCGTTGGATAAGGAAGTGTCTCATCCACCATTGCAATTACTGTTTACCGTAGATGAAGAAACAGGTTTAGTGGGTGCCGGTGCGATAGAACCCGGCTTTTTTGAGGGTAGCCTCTTGATTAATCTTGATGGTGAAGATGAAGGGCATTTTACTGTAGGGTGTGCTGGGGGTTTAAATACTGATATTACCGTACCGATTGATTGGCGCGATGTGCCTACTGATTTTCAACTGATGAAAATCAAGGCTTCTGGTATGAGAGGGGGACATTCTGGGATAGATATCAATGCTGAAAAAGGCAATGCGATTAAAGTACTGAACCAAACACTCTATGCGCTCACAACGCAAGTTGATATTCGGTTAGCGAACATCAGTGGGGGTAGTGCCCATAACGCTATTCCTCGTGATGCCGAAGCGTGGGTGTTTGTTCCCCAAAACCAGATTGAAACCGTTGAGGCTATTGTACAAGCAACTGAAACGCGCTTAAAGTCGGAATATCAAAATACTGATCCTGACTTATTCATCAAAATCGAAGCGGGTGAGGGGCACTACGATCAAGCGATGACGTTGGAAAAAACGGCTCAGATCATTGATTTTATTATGGTGTTACCGCATGGCGTTTCTGCCATGTTTACTGATATGAAACAAGTGGTGGAAACATCAAATAATCTGGCCAATATCTGCATTGAAGCCGGGAAATTAAAGATTATCACTAGCCAAAGAAGTTCGCGGTTATCAAGGCTTGAGGCACTCACTCATCGGATTGAGGCTTGTACTCGATTAGTGGGAGGAAAAGCACACAGTGAAGTTCTTTATCCACCTTGGCAACCAAATAGTGAATCTCCGTTGTTGGCTAAAAGCGTTGAGATTTATGAGCGGTTATTTGATAAAAAACCTATAGTGGAAGTGATGCATGCAGGGCTTGAATGTGGCATCATTGGCGATAATATACCAGGCATGGATATGATTTCTATCGGCCCTACCATTAAATATCCCCATTCTCCTGATGAAAAACTTCATATTGCTAGTGTTGGCAAGATTTGGGTGTTTTTGCGAGCCTTGCTGAAAGAAACGACAGGGATTTGATATAAGAAAGGATAACCCAAACGACAGCGATTTTTTATACCCAATCCGTGTAGTTGTTATGGTTTATCCTTTCTGATACCCAATCCGTGTAGTTGTTATCGTTTATCCTTTCTTATACTAAATCCTTGTAGTTCTTTCACGTCATCAATTTTTTGAATCAATTTTTTCATTGATTTTTTGAAAAAACGATACGGTTTTCTATTGATTTTGTTTCTTAAACCATCTAATAAGCTGACTGAACCCTCTTTCAATTCAAATTCTTGTTTGATTTCAGAAATAAGTAGAACATCTTCCTGTTGAAATAAAGGCAAAAAAATGCGCTCTGCTGTTTTCTCATTCAATTCGGCGTTGAGTATTCTTAAAGCGTTACGAATGGCGACAATTTGATCGGGTTGAGGTATCTCAGTCAGTTTATTCAAACCCAGTTCATCAGAAATGAAGTGTTGATCTTTTTTTGGAGCTTCAATAATATCCTGAATAGATTGAGCCTGACGATATCGATGCAATTTTTCGATGTGACAGATCAGGGATTGATTGCAAACCTGATTGAGCAACCGTGTTAATTCTTTTTTTGCCTCATGAAGGTGCTTTCTCGAAAAGACTTCATCCCAAAAGCTCAAAAGCAGCTTAAATGTGACTTGTCGTGTCAGATAAACCATATCTTCATTTAAATAATGAACTAATTTTTTATCTTCTAGCAAAGCTTCGCTTAGCTGTTTTTCTAATTTCTTAGCAATATTGAATTCTTCATCACTCAACAAAGGTATATAGACTGTTATCGGTACCGTATTCTCTAAAGCCGCATCAAGCTGTCTTAACTGATTACGCATTTTCACAATCCTGTCCAGTGAATCAATCTGATCAAGATTAAGTTGCTTTCTCAGGAAATCGCCAGAGCCCTTCTCTTTCAGCAAGCTTGTTGTTAAATGGTTAATATCATTTAATTCATTTAATTTGATAGGTAATTCATAACACTGAGATAACGGTTTCTGGGGCGTACCACATAATAAACGCTCTAATTCCTCTTTTGCTTGCTTCTCATTCTTGCTGTCAATAATACCGTGTTGATATAACACTTCAAGAAAGGTTTCCGCATTCGTTTTAGGTACTGTCGTCAGATTTCCTATTGCCATCGTTTGTTCATGATCTTTCCGGTATTGAATCAGGCTAACAACACCTATCGTGATAACCATCATCAAAATCACAAACCACGCTTTAGAGGAATTAAACCATTTGCCATCAGTGCTGCACTGATTATTGACGGTTTCTATTCTTTTTATTCTTTCTATTCTGCTTTTATGAAAGCTTGGCATTTTGTCGGGAAATTTGTGAACCACTCTTTTGGGTCGAGAGAGATAACCCAAGAACGAGAAACAACCTTGTCTATTATTACGCACAATTTTCCGAGGTAGACGAGTAAACACCCTATCTTGCCCCCAGCCTTCTAACTCAGGACGATAGGCAAGTAAAGTACAACTATCAGGCCAATCAATCGTCTGTGTGACGAGTACTTCAAATTGAGATAAATAATATTCAAGTTTTGAACGTACATCAGCGCGTTGACTGTTTGACAAGTGTTCAACATTAACACCTACCAACACCAATATTTCACTACCTTGACGAACACTAGCCGTTTGTTCAACTAATTGACTGACAGCAATATAATCTTTGCCTTCAGATTGATAAATGGCCGTATTGATGCGATCAAAGACTTCCCGTTCTGAAATCGGCAAACGACAGGGCACAATAAGACAATGATTACCTTCCCCTGCTCGCGGTGTTTGTGCAATTAAAAACATTTTTGTTCCGTTATCAGTTATCAACAGTTAAGTCTGGGCGAACACGATCGGGCTGCCCCTACAGCCATTCATTAAATATGCGGTGTTTTGTAGGGGCATACCTGCGTGTCTGCCCTTATTGACCTTCAGCCTCCCCAATCTGGCAAATACGGTTCTGAGGGTATCCCCTTCAGTCGAAATACCGCTTTATTAACAAATTCATTGCTTGGCGGTCTCAGATTAAGAATCAGACCATCTAATTGTTCAACTTTGAGGGTTCGACTGGCTTGCCCATTGTCATCAAAACTTGAAAGCCAATTATTCTCGACAATTCTGACTTTAATGGTCACCATTGTACTCAGTTTCTTTTCAAAAGAAACGCGGCCGATTTCCTCTGTATAGTCATTTTTATCGGCATTAACCTTTGTTTTTTCTATTATTTTTTTACCATCCAAGAAAACAGTCACAATATTATCGTCATCATCTAACTCTCCCCACTCTATCCTCGCCAAAATCAACTCCAATTTCATGGGATTGTTGATTTCAATCAGATACTTTTTGTACGCTTCCACTTTATCCCGCATCGTATGCAAAGGTGCAGAACGTAAATAATTGTCAGCACGTTCTACGTCTCTCGCTTCAAATAAGCTGATGTACAGATAACGATCCTTAGCATCTTGCACTTTTTTCCGTAAAATACGCACCTTAGCTCGTTTTTGCATATCTTGGAATTCAGCCGGCCAATTGCCATAATTATTCAATATTTCATAAGCATCAGACCATTTTCTAAGGCCAATCATCCGACTGATTTGGGTTTCAAGTGATTGGAATATATTAGCCAGAAACTGCCGTTTCAAAGTTTGTAAATTCGGATCATCTTTCAACTGATGCTGGCTTAAATGCAAAGCGGCTTCTAAAAACAGGCCTTCATTAAACAATTCATAATAGTCAGTTTGAAAAGTCAACCACTCTTTTTGAGAATCATATTCTGCAATGATGCCCTCAGCTTCCGCAGCATGTTTACCCGTTGGCATCGCTTCTAGGTAAGCGTGTGCTTTTTTCACCTGAATACGTTTTGAGGGCGCTTGCTTTACAGGTAGCCACCAGCGTTGTTCTTCTTCTTCACGTAATGCCCTTTCCGCTTGCCGAATAATATTTTTAGCTTCAACGACATACCGACCATTGGATTTTTCTTGCAAATAATTTTGCGCGGCTTCTTTTTGAGTGCTTGGAAAAGTGGCCTCTAATACCGGTTGCCACAAGCGTTGTTCTTCTTGCTCACGCAATGCCTCTTCAATGGGTACAATAATATTCAGCCTTTCAGCCTGATGTTGACCATTTGGAAACGCTTCTTGGTAATGACGTGCAGCCATGAGTTTGGCAGTAGAAGATTCCGCTTGTGTGACAGCCAGCCATAAACGTTGTTCCTTTTCTTGAAGCAAAGTTTCTTCGGCTTGTACGATAAGACTATTTATTTCTGCCTTACGTTCACCATTAGGTAAGGCTTTAAGGTAAGCACGCGCTGCTTTCATTTTAGCCGTCACAGAGGGGGCTTGTTCTACTGGTTGCCACCATTGCTGTTCGCGTTTTTGACGCAAAATGTATTCTGTTTGCGTGATAATGACTTCAACTTCAGCAATATGCTGACCATTAGGCAGTACCTTTTGGTAAGCTTTGGCCGCTTCCCGTTTATTTTCTATAGAGTTGGCTTGTTGTATCGCATGCCAAAACCGTTGTTCTTTCTGGTGACGCGATTTATCCAGTTCAGATTTAACCGTGCCATTGCTAACGACAAATAGCCACGAAATAGGATGCCAAAGTGTATAGTAATAATTTTCTAGCCACTGTTCTGCTTTTTGAATCTCCTCGAAATCAGCGTTGGGATCATTTAAAGTACTGTGAACCTCATCATAGCTTTTTTTATCGTCATAAGCTTGGGAAGTCCACAAATAGATTAAGAGTATCCCCATGGCGACAAAGGGTAAAACGACTAAACGACTCCACCATATCTTTGAACAGTGCTCCTGTGCCTGTTGAGCACGCTTTGCCGGTTCTGAATGTTTAGGAAAGAGGTTGATAATCTCTTTTCCGGTACGTTTAAGATGCCATAAAGACAATGAAGGATAGGGGAACCAGCCTTTGTAATTGGCTACTGTTTGTTCATAATTTTGCAATTCTATCGTATCATTTTGTAATCTAATCGCATCGCGTTGTGATTTAATCGTTTGTAAGCGTTGTGTTAACCAGATAAACCCCTCCAATAAGCCAAAGGGCATCAGCGGGTTAACTTGTTTAGGCAATTCTCTTTCCTTGCCATCGGATGTCGCTAGCCGATCACTTTCACCAAAGGCGCTGATAGGAAAAGCTTTACAATTGTCTTCACCCACTTTATTGACAAGATCATTATATAAATCACGATGTTCGATGCTAGGGAGTTCATCTTTATTTAAGGCTTGGACAAGGATCGAACCGGGTAAGGTCGCAATACGATCCCATTTAGTCACTAACAAGGCAATCGGTATCGTATTACCAAATTGTATTAACCCTAAAGTTTTTTGCAGTCTATTGAGTTTTTCAGTCTTGCCCTGTTTAATATCATTAGGAAAAGGAGCCGGCGCTAACACGAAAATACCATCCATACCTCTCAATTTTTCGCGCAATTCTTTTGCAATATCTTGAGGCGCATTGTTAGGATTGACTAATTCACCACCATAATCTATTAATCGGGCACAAAAATCTCCTGTTTTAGGTGATGAAAATTTATAATCAAATATAAAATCTATAGTTAATTCTGTTCCCCTTGGCACAGTACCCTGTTCTAATTCTTGTTTAGCTTCCTCAAGCCTATCGCTACTTTTATAGAGAATATCAGCTTCCTTTTCTTCAACCGTCCACTTTTCAGGCTCGCCCATCGGACGTTTTACCGTCACAGGTAGCAATGAACAGGTATAGCCCGCCGGATGTTCTACGCGCTGCATATCAAGGGTTGCTAAAATACAGGTTTTTCCAGAGCCTGAGAGTCCAAAGAAAGCGACGTTATATTTTTTAAGCATGATGATGACTGATGTGGTTATTGGTTATATGATAACGGTGGGCAACCACGTTGCCCACCCTACAACTGATTACGAATTTTCAAGGATATCTGCCATAGCACCTAGACAGTAAGAGATATTCTTCATGTTAGATGCATAACCCATCAAACCAATGCGCCAAATGCGGCCCGCTAGATTGCCTAGCCCTGCACCAATTTCTAAATTGTATTGCGTTAACAAGCGTTTACGCATTGCAACTTCGTCTATTCCTTCTGGCACATTAATGGCGTTGAGTTGTGGCAAACGTTCTGACTCTTTCACCTTAAAAGACAGGCCCATCGCTTCGATACCGAGACGAAAGGCTTGATGGTTTTTTTCATGTCGCTCCCACGCATTTTCTAGCCCTTCTTCTTTAAGCATCACCAAGGATTCATGCAATCCATAAAGCGCATTGATGGGGGCAGTATGGTGATAAGCGCGTTTGGCACCGCTAGCCCAATAACTCATCACCAAATTGAGATCGAGGAACCAACTTTGTACCTTGCTCCTGCGCCCCTTAATTTTCTCAACCGCAGCTTCACTAAAGCTGAGAGGCGACAAGCCGGGGGTGCAAGACAAACATTTTTGTGAGCCTGAATAAACGGCATCAATTTCCCACTCATCCACTTTAACCGGCGTTCCGCCAAGCGAAGTGACGGTATCAACAAGGGTGAGGCAATCATACTTATGCGCAATTTCACACAATGTTTTCGCATCTGATTGCACACCTGTAGACGTTTCGGCATGAACGAAGGCAACGATTTTCGCTTCTGGATTAACCTTCAGCGTCTCTTCTAATTTATGAGGATCAACAGCATTTCCCCACTCATCCTCAACCATCACTGCAATGCCACCAGAGCGTTCCACATTCTCTTTCATCCGGCCACCAAATACACCATTTTGACAGACAACCACTTTATCACCTGGCTCTACCAAATTAACAAAACAACATTCCATGCCGGCCGAACCGGGTGCGGAGAGTGGAATGGTTAAGGCGTTTTCAGTTTGAAAGGCATATTGTAATAACACCTTAAGCTCATCCATCATATCAATAAAATTTGAATCCAAATGACCGATAGTCGGACGTCCCATGGCCTGCAAAACCCGAGGATGCACATCAGAAGGCCCAGGGCCCATCAAAGTGCGAACTGGTGGAACAAATGATTGAATTTCATTAATATTCATAAAAACCCTTTTTGGTTAATAGAGAATGATTTAGACTAAAACAATGAACAATTATCAATTCCAAAAAATTTTGCGTGCAAAAACTTTAGTGTGAAAAACGATTATCTTTTCAAAAGCTTGGCAAGCCCATGTTCCCGTGCAAACTGGGAAAACATTATTTCTTATTGAATCTTGTCACAATTAAATAATCGCGTTAAACGATTTATATTATCAAAATACATGGGATAGAGCCAAATATTATTAGAATAGATCGAAAAAGCCCTTTATTCGTGAAAATCGTTCATGAGTTCATTAAATTTATAAAAATGACTTAAATAATACCCTATATTGATACCCTAATACCCTAATTGCAAATTTTATATTTAGAGCAAAATGATATACGATAATCTTAACACCTTTTCACGCCAAAGTTTTTGCGCGCAAAAACATTGGCGTGAAAAACAAAACTAATAAGTGGTAAGATACGATAATGAAATTAAAAGCGATATCTAATTTAGAAAAATAATTTTAGGCGCTTTTGCCGTAATTATCTGAAATAGTATAATTAGTCAAAATGAATAGGTCTGCTTTCAGTCTCTAGAAAAACAGCAATCATTAATGGAGAATCCAAATGAAAAATAAACGCTATCCACTCTCACTACTCACCTTACTCCTCATTGCCTCGCCACTCGTGTTTGCAATACCGCCTTACATGGGTGTCAGTGTCGGAAAGAAGTTATCCTTCACAAGCCCATCCTGTCTCGCAGCGGCTAAAACCGTTCTATCCAGCGACGGCTTTCAAAAGATCGTGCAATACAAAACCAACACAACACTATTCGCCGCTTATCGGAACCAAAATCCCTACCACTACAAGGCCATGATTAAATGCCTTTCCGAGGAAGGCGTGATCATCGTTGTTGCGGTAGCCAATGTACCCAAACATGCCAAGGCTAAAGCGGAGAGCTTACGCCAACAACTCCAACAACAGGCTAACATTAATAGACAAGTTCCCGTTGTTGTCGAGGAAGAAATGGTGTTCACTGGGGAAGAAAACGAGACGGTGACCAATATGCCCTCAAAAGCCAGGCATCGCCTGAAAACGCTGGACATTTCTAAAACGATATCAGAAATATCGCGAGATACTCTCCTTCCTCGAAATATCTGTTTAACCCGAGCTGAAATGTCTTTGAGAGATTCCGGTTTTTATAAAGGCCTGAGTTTTGACGACGATTCGGTATGGGGGCAAAACGATAAGAAATATAAGGGCACGATTCGCTGTTTGACAGCGAACAGTTTAGTTTTATTTCAAGTGAGTGGTAACAACAAACTGACGAGAGAGAAAGGGTTGAATCAACTAGAGAAAAATTTCTGACGGTAAAATACCGGTTCTGTAGAGACGCGATGCCTCGCGTCTCAATGGCTCGCCTCGTAAGTACCTTCGCCAAAAATTTTCAGGTGCTTCGGCGCAATACCTTCGGATTGCCCTTTGCGGTAAAATACCTGTTTATTTGTGCTTCAGTCATTAAATCGGGAAATGCTATACGCTGCTCACTCGATAAAGACTTGTCAGGTTTTCAAAACCTGACAAATCTGACCTGAACGACTTAGCTTGTCTTATTTCTTACCCATTCTGTGACGCTTTCCAATGCACCTTTCAATTGACTTGGATCATTCCCCCCTCCTTGTGCCATGTCGGGGCGGCCGCCCCCTTTCCCGCCGACTTTTTTTGCAATATGATTCATTAAGTCACCGGCTTTGATTTTGTCTGTGGCATTCTTGGTGACACCGGCGATTAGCGAGATTTTGCTGTCTTTGACAGTCGCTAATAGGATGGCCGCTGTACCAAGCTTCTCTTTCAATTGATCTAAGCTGATGCGAAGTTGTTTGACATCCATGTTCTTTAATTCGGCCGCTAATACTTGGATGCCGTTGATTTCGACGGCTTGGCTGGCTAAGTCGCTACCTTGGTTGCTGGCCAGTTTGCCTTGTAAGCTGCTGATTTCCTTTTCAAAACGGCGATTTTGTTCTAGCAATTGGGCTATACGATCCGCTAAGGATTCTCTGCCTGTTTTGGCTAGCGTCATGAGCTTGTTTAATGTCTGTTCTGCTTCAGCTACCCAGTCTAGGGCGCGATTGCCGGTTAGGGCCTCAATGCGTCGAACTCCTGCGGCTGTGCCGGTTTCTGAAACGATTTTGAATAAGCCAATATCACCTGCCTGATGAACATGCGTGCCGCCGCAGAGTTCCGTTGAAAAGTCGCCGATGCTGAGTACGCGCACTTGTGCGTCGTATTTTTCGCCAAATAAGGCCATCGCGCCGCTGTTCATGGCTTCTTCTATGGCCATTATGCGCGTTTGCACGGGCGTATTGCGTAAAATCTGTTGGTTGACAAGACGTTCTATCTGGGCCTGTTGTGCCGTTGTGACGGGTTCAAAGTGTGAGAAGTCGAAGCGTAAGCGTTCAGGTTCGACCAGCGAACCTTTTTGTTTGACGTGTTCCCCTAAGGTTTGTCGTAATGCGGCGTGCATTAAATGCGTGGCGCTGTGATTACGGGCCGTCGCTTGACGCGCTTCTTTGTCTATTTTGGCTTGTAATTGTTCTCCTAGTTGAATCGTGCCAATAGTGACTTGCCCTATATGGACATGCGCTTTTCCCATTTTTTGCGTGTCTTGGATTTCAAAAATCGTCTCGCCTTGCACTAATTGCCCTTTATCACCCACTTGTCCACCGGATTCGGCATAAAAAGGGGTGTGTTCTAAAATCACTTGCCCGGTTTGCCCGGCATTTAAACTGTTGACGGGCTTGCCTTCGTAAAATAAGGCCGTGACAATGCTCTCATCTTGTACGTGTTCGTAGCCTGTAAATTCACTTTGGCAATCGGTGGTTTGGGCTTGTTGGCTTAAATCCATGTCAAACTGACCGGCATTACGGGCGCGTGTGCGTTGCGCTTCCATTTCTCGTTCAAAACCGTCCATGTCTAGCGTTAAGTCACGTTCCCGTGCAATGTCTCCCGTTAAATCGGTGGGGAAACCGTAGGTGTCATATAATTTGAAGATGATATCACCGGGAATACGCTTATCGGGTAAATCAGCAATAGCTTGTTCTAATAGGCGCATACCGCGATCTAGGGTTTCGTTAAACCGTTCTTCTTCTTGTTTCAAAATGCGTTCGACTAAGCTTTGGTTTTGAGCGAGTTCAGGATAGGCGGCTCCCATTTTTTCGTTTAGTGCGCTGACTAAGCGATAAAAGAAGGGTTCACGTAGGCCTAATTGATGTCCGTGTCGAATGGCGCGGCGAATAATGCGCCGCAAAACATAACCTCGTCCTTCGTTAGACGGTATGACACCATCGACGATAAGAAACGCGCAGGCGCGAATATGATCGGCGATGACAAAATCTCCGCTGCCCCTTTTTTCCAAAGGCGGGCTATCGCTGCGCGATTGGATTAATTCGGCTATCGATTGGATAAGTGATTGAAATAAATCAATTTGATAATTGCTATGCACGTTTTGCATGACGGCCGCGAGTCGTTCAAGGCCCATGCCGGTATCGACTGACGGTTTCGGTAAGGGGGTTTTGTGCCCTTGCGCGTCGCGGTTATATTGCATGAAGACGAGGTTCCAGATTTCAATATAGCGATCCCCTTCTTGATCTGGACTGCCAGGCGGCCCGCCGACGACTTCGGGGCCGTGATCATAAAAAATTTCTGAACAGGGCCCACAGGGGCCCGTATCGCCCATCGCCCAGAAATTGTCTTTTTCGCCGCAACGAGAAAAACGAGTCGGATCAACTTTGAGTTCTTTTAACCAAATGTCAGCAGCCTCATCATCTTGTTCATAAACGGTTACCCAGAGTTTTTCGGGCGGTAATTTGATCACTTGCGTTAAAAAATCCCAGGCCATTTGAATGGCCTCTCGTTTGAAATAGTCGCCAAAGCTGAAATTGCCGAGCATTTCAAAAAAGGTGTGATGACGCGCGGTATAACCAACATTTTCTAAATCATTATGTTTGCCCCCAGCGCGTACACAGCGTTGACAACTCGCGGCGCGTGTATAACGACGGGATTCGAGGCCTAAGAAAGTCTCTTTGAATTGCACCATACCGGCGTTGGTGAATAATAAGGTGGGATCATTGGCTGGCACTAAAGGGCTGCTTTGAACAAGGGTGTGCCCTTTGGATTCAAAATAGTCTAAAAAGGTTTGGCGTAATTCGGAAACGGTGTGTGTCATAGTTCTTATTTATAGTGATTAGTACAACGGATTTGCGGAGTAAACGGATTGTTTATAATTTTCACGGGGTTGATTTTGCCACGGAAAAACACGGAAAAACACGGAAAATCCCAGAAAAAATGGCGAGCAATCGGCAAACAAATCTTTTATTATAAACAATCGTTATACCTAAAACAATTTAGCCGTTTGAACCAAAGTACGCACATCCACACTTTTAGACTCTGAATTATAGTAAGAAACGTGAATCAAAATCGCCATATTTTTCTGGTTAGGGGAAACGAAAAGACGACCTAATTGATAGCGTTGAGCATTATCACGGTAATTCTCAATAGAATCAATGGTTTTTGATATATCCTCACGGCTGACTTCTAATTGCACTGAGGCTTTGCGGGCGTATTTATAGGGCACAATATTTTGCTGGAGAGTCACCCCGATTTGTTGATCTTGAAATAAGTAATAAGCGGTTTTGCAGTTATTTTCCTCAAAAAAGGGGCCTTCCGTTGTATAACCGATTTTCGGCGGTGTCAGTTTCCGTTTTTTGCGGAGTCTCCACGTTTTGCTATAAACGGCTCGAAGCTGAGCCTCTTCTGTTTTGGGTAGCTCGCTTTTGCCTTCATCTTGAGTGCCATGAACAGACAGACAACCGCCATCAAGACATTTGTTTTTTGCGACATCAATTATCATGATTCTCGCACTCGCGCCATCAACAGTATCACTATAGTCTTCTGTTATCGACTCAACGAGAATAAAAGACTGGCTATTCGCTGAAAAGCCTAACATATCAAGATTCCAGTACACGATAGGTGCCCCTAAACAGAGGTTTGGGCCGAGAAGGCTTAATAAAATCAATGTCATTGTCGAGTATTTAAACATCTGTTAATTTCCTTTATAATTTTCGCTTGCAAAATGCAAGCATCACAATTGTTATTTTAGATATCAGGAGAATTTTAAATGTGGCGTATTTTCATTTTTTGGTGGGTTATTGCCCTTGCAGGGTGCGGAGGGGATGAAGAGTTTGCGGCTTTTGTTGACAATGTGACAGACAAAAATCATGCCATTGTCTCATCAGTTGAAACGGCACCGACGTTGAATCAGGGCGCAGCGAATCCAGCAATTTGGATTCATCCTAATGATACTGCCCAGAGTGCGATCATTGGGACTGGAAATGGTTTGGAAGTTTATGATTTACAAGGCAATATCGTTCATATTGAACCGGCGGGTAATGTCAATGCGCTTGATCTGCGTTATCAGTTTCCATTGAACGGTGAAGCGAGTACTTTGATCGCGGCGAGTAATCAATCTGATAACACGTTGGGATTGTATACGATTCATCCTGATACGCGGCAATTGAGGCCCATTGCTTTGCTAACTCTCAATCAAGATATCAAGGTTGAAAGTTTGTGCCTGTATCACAGCCCGATTAGTGGTCAATATTATGCGATGATGCTAGATAGCGAAGGCATAGTGCAGCAGTGGGCATTTTTTCGGACGAGCGATGGCAGTGTGGATGCGCGTCGAATACGGCAGTTTAATGTGGGTAGCAAAATCAAGGGTTGTGTTGCTGATGATGAATACGCGCATCTCTATATTGCGCTTGATACGGGTATTTTGAAATACGGTGCAGAGCCAGAAGATGGTACAGCGCAAATGCGCTTGGAGAATAGCAACACTCAAATTGCTTGTCTGACGTTGTATTATGCACAAGGCCAAACCGGTTATCTCATTGCTTTCAATCAAGATAATAATGACTTTCTCGTTTATCAACGCGGCAATGATAATCAGTTTTTAGGTCGTTTTAGAATTACGGCTGCTAACGGGATTGATAGCGTCGAAAACGCGCAAGGTATTGCTGTGACTAACGCAGCATTGAATAACACTTTCAAAAAAGGGTTATTGGTCGCGCAGGATGCGAACAATACTGATGCGAATAGCAATTTTAAATTAGTGGCTTGGGATCGTGTGGCTGATTCCCTTTTATTGGTCGCCGATACGACGCTGAATCCGCGTCAAATAGGACAGGCTAACAAAAACAATAGCGTTAAATCAGTACAAGCGACAGTGGAAACGGAACCGGTGCAAGCTTGGGGCGATGCGGCTGACGATATAGCCATCTGGGTTCATCCCCTAGATACCAGCCTCAGTACCGTGATTGGGACGCAAAAACAAGGCGGCTTGAACGTTTATGATTTAACGGGTAAGCAACTTCAGTATTTGCCTGATGGCAAAATCAATAACGTTGATCTGCGCTACCATTTTCAACTGGGTGATGACAAGATAACAGTGGTAGCGGCGAGTAACCGGACTGACAACAGTATTGGACTATATCAAGTCAATCCATTAACTCGGAAATTGGAAAATGTCGCGGCCCGCACTATCAAAGTCGGATTACAAAATGAAGTGTATGGCCTGTGTCTGTACCAAAATCCCTTGACGCATCAATACTATGTTTTTGTCAACAACAAAAACGGTGATGTTGAACAATGGGCATTGTTTGATAATGGAACAGGACAAGTTGATGCGCGTCAAGTCCGCGAATTCAACGTAGGCAGCCAAACAGAAGGCTGTGTCGCCGATGATCAGCATGGTCAACTTTATATTGGAGAAGAAGATGTCGGCATTTGGCAATACAATGCTGAACCTGAAGGTGGCACCACACGTCGATCAGTTGATACGACTGGAAAAGACGGCCATCTAACGGCCGATGTAGAAGGCCTCACGATTTACAACGGGGGAGATGGTAACGGCTACTTGATCGCCTCCAGCCAAGGCAATAACACATTCACGATATACAAGCGAACAGGCAACAATGACTATATCGGTACCTTCAAAATCAAAGTGAATGATGCATTAAAGATTGACAAAGTATCAGATAGTGATGGTATTGATGTGATCAATGTAGCACTAGGTGAAGCCTTTCCTTATGGTGTCTTTATTGCCCAAGATGGTTGGAACAACAACCCAGTCGCCCCTCAAAACTTTAAATTAGTGCCTTGGGAGCAAATCGCCGATAGTTTTGGACTTGATAAACAAATTGCTGAAAATCCTTGGTTTTGATTGATATAAGAAAGGATTTAAAACCGATAACGATTGTAAGTACTGAACCCTAAATTTTGAGGTATTTTAATAGAAGCAACCAGGGTTGCCCTTTGTCCTAAAATACCTGTTTATTTGTGCTTCAGTACTTATATAATATTTCACATTTAGCGTAGCACACCGAATGTTCACGCTTTCACACTAAAGAGACGCACGGCCGTGCGTCTCTACTTATAATTTAATCGGTATAATGTCTAATATTAAAGAAAAATAAAATATGGCTATCAAAAAATCAGAATTATACAGCAGTCTTTGGGCAAGTTGTGATGAATTAAGGGGTGGAATGGATGCCAGCCAATACAAAGATTATGTCTTGGTAATGTTATTTGTAAAATACATCAGTGACAAATATGCCGGGGTACTGTTTGCGCCGATAACCGTTCCAGAAGGAGCAGGTTTTAAAGATATGGTGGATCTGAAAGGGCGTAAAAGCATTGGCGACGATATCAACAAAAAAATTCTGGGCAAAATTGCCGAAGCCAACAAACTGGCGGATATGCCCGACTTCAACGATGTGAACAAGTTAGGCAGCGGTAAGGAAATGGTGGACAGACTAACTAACCTGATTGCCATTTTTGAAAATCCAGCCTTAGATTTTAGCAAAAACAGAGCCGATGGTGATGATATTCTTGGCGATGCCTACGAATATTTAATGCGCCACTTTGCTACTGAAAGCGGAAAAAGCAAAGGGCAATTTTATACGCCGGCTGAAGTTAGCCGAATAATGGCAAAAATCATTGGCATTAATAACGACAACACCAGTGCAGCGACTACCGTTTATGATCCCACTTGTGGCTCCGGTTCATTATTGTTAAAAGTGGGCGAAGAAGCCCATAGAATGGTGACACTATTAGGCCAAGAAAAAGACAGTGCGACGGCTGGATTGGCGCGTATGAATATGATTTTGCACGATAATCCAACCGCTGAAATAAAACAAGGCAACACACTTGCTCAACCTTTGTTTAAGAAAAAGATCAATCAAAAGCTCAATCTGCAAACCTTTGATTATGTCGTTGCTAATCCACCCTTTAGCGATAAGCGTTGGAGCAATGGATTGAGTTTACCGGAAGATAATCCCTACAATCGTTTTGCTGATTATGGCGTTCCACCAGATAAAAATGGCGATTATGCTTATTTGTTGCACATCGTCCGTTCGTTAAAAAGACAGGGAAAAGGTGCGATCATTTTGCCACACGGCGTTTTATTTAGGGGCAATGCCGAAGCCGAAATCCGCCAAAATCTGATCCGCAAAGGTTATATAAAAGGTATTATTGGTTTGCCAGCTAACTTATTTTATGGTACCGGTATTCCGGCCGCGATTATTGTGTTAGACAAAGAAAATGCTCAGAATCGCAAAGGGATTTTTATGATTGATGCCAGCAAAGGATTTATCAAAGAGGGCAACAAAAACCGTTTGCGCGAGCAAGATATTCGCAAAATAACGGATGTGTTTAATGCCGGGCAAGACATTGCGGGCTACAGTCGCATGGTTGCCGTTGCCGAAATTGAAGCCAATGAATTTAACTTAAACATTCCAAGATATATCGACAGCCAAGTAACCGAAGACATTCAAGATATTGCAGCCCATTTAACCGGGGGCATACCAAATACAGATATTGACGCACTTGCAGAATATTGGGCAGTTTACCCCACTTTAAAACGAACGCTTTTTAAAAAAGGTAAGGGATACAGTCAGTTAAAAGCTGATAATTATCAATTGACAATTAAATGGCATCCTGAATTTGTGGCCTTTGGCAAAGAAATGGACGAACATTTTGAGGCTTGGAAAACTGAAAGCACTGATTATCTGAAAAGTTTAGGTGCTGACAATAATCCTAAAGAAGTCATACATCAGCTTGCTGAAAACTTATTACAACACTATGCTGATAACGCATTGATTGATAAATATGATATTTACCAGCGCCTAATGAGTTATTGGTTTGAAACCATGCAAGATGATTGCTATATTATTTCGGTTGATGGTTGGAAAGCCGAAACTTATCGCATTGTTGTGGAAAATAAGGCGAAGAAAAAAGTCGATAAGGGTTGGGCTTGCGACTTGGTGCCAAAAGATTTGCTAATCAATCGTTATTTTCAAACTGAAAAGCAGGCGATTAATCCATTTACAATGGATAATGAAGAATTAACAACGGCAATTGATGATTTGGTTGAAGAACATAGCAGTGAGGATGGGTATTTTTCTGAATTGGATAAGGTAAACAAAGCCAACGTACAGAAACGCCTCGTAGAGACGCACGGCCGTGCGTCTCTACATGTGGATGAAATAAAGATTTTAAAATCCTATTTGGATTTATTGGACAAACAAGCCACGATCAATAAGAAAATCAAAGAGGCGGAAAAAGTCTTGGATGCTAAACTCTATGCCAAGTACCCAACCCTTAACGAAGATGAAGTCAAAACTTTGGTGGTTGATGATAAGTGGATGTTTTCTATTGAGAAAGCGGTTAAAAGTGAGGTTGAGCAGATTAGCCAACGGTTGACTAATCGTATTAAGGAGTTGGTGGAACGCTATAAAACGCCTTTGCCTGTCATTGAACAAGAAGTTTCAGACTTGGAAGGTAAGGTTAATGCTCATCTTGAGAAGATGGGGTTTTCTTTTTAATGGTGAATGGTGAATTGATAATGAAAAAAGGGTATAAAAGGACGGAGATTGGGGTTATTCCAGATGATTGGGAAGTGAAGAGACTAGAAAGTATTTTAAAGATAAAACACGGAAAAAATAAAAAAGAAGTTGAAGATATAAATGGAAAATATCCAATATTAGGTACTGGTGGACAATTGGGCAGTACAAACTCTTATTTATATAACAAACCATCTGTATTAATTGGCAGAAAAGGTACAATTGATAAGCCTATTTATATGGATACTCCATTTTGGACTGTTGATACTTTGTTTTATTCAGAGGTTTATCAAAATGCAATACCAAAATACTTGTATTATAATTTTTTAATTATTAATTGGTATTCGTACAATGAAGCATCTGGTGTACCAAGTCTTAATGCCTCAAGAATAGAAAGTATCCAAATTCCTCTTCCCCCACTACCCGAACAAAAAGCCATAGCCGAAGTATTATCCGATACCGACAGTTTAATACAAGCCCTTGAAAAACGCATTGCCAAAAAACGCCTGATAAAACAAGGGGCAATGCAAAAACTTCTTACGCCAAAAGATGATTGGGAAGTTAAGAAGTTGGGGGAGATTGCCTATTTTCTGAACGGAAAGGCACACGAACAATTTATTGATGAGTATGGAGATTTTATAGTAATAAATTCAAAGTTTATTTCAACAAATGGAGAAATTTACAAGAATGCAAAGATTAATCTATGCCCGTTGAGAAAAGGTGATATTACAATGGTTATGAGTGATATACCAAATGGAAAAGCACTTGCAAAAAGTTTTATTGTTCCTAAAGATGAAAAATATGCATTAAATCAGCGAATTTGTGCATTAAGAACTGAAATTGCGGACAATAATTTTCTAGCATGTATTCTTAATAGAAATAAATATTATCTATCTTTTGATAGTGGCACAGGACAGACAAATTTGAAGAAAGATAATGTTTTGGAATGTCCAATTCCATTACCACCAACAAAAGAACAACAAACCCACATCGCCACCATCCTATCCGATATGGACAGCGAAATAGAAGCCTTGGAAAAGAAACGGGCAAAATACAAACTGCTAAAACAAGGTTTGATGCAAAACTTGTTAACGGGGAAAATCAGGTTAGTATGAAAGATTGGATACCTACAAATAGTATTTCTTAAAGTAAAAACGATTTGTTGATCGTGCGTAGAATTTGGGTGTCAAACGAATGATACAGCATTGGTTTTGACTTTGACTTTAATCCTTTCTTATATACAATCCTTGTAGTTAGCTTTTGAAGTTGACTTTGACTTTAATCCCTTGGAACCCGAATTAAACCTTAAAAGCAAACGATAAGGATAAAAGATTGAAGTCAAAGTCAAAACCTTGAACTACATGAATTGTATATAAGAAGGGATTAAAGTCAAAGTCGAAAATCAAAACCTTATTTTGGTTGGCGGTTGGTGAGCTTGTCGAACCCTGAGCCTGTCGAACCATGTCGAAACATTGGCAAAGGTATTGGAGAAATACAAATGAATAAAGTCGGACAACTAGAACCCCCAAAGTCTTAAAAACACCGGCCCAAAGAGCGTTGTACAACAATCTGAATAACAATGCCGACTTGGCAATGCAAATTGACACGGCAGTTAAAAACTCAAAACCCGCCGATTGGAGAGGACATCAAGCTAGAGAGAACGTCATAAAAACCGAGATATACCCATTATTGTCAAAAAGTTTGGACACCGAAACAAACAACGTGGTTAGAGAGCCACAAGCGATATATAGTCAAAATCAAATGTTATCAGAAGTCGAACGCATTTTTGAAATCATTAAAGAACAAAGTGAATATTAAATGGCAACAATTGAACTAGGAAATATCTCAATTGAGATCGAAAAAAAGGATATTAAAAACATCTATTTGAGTGTCTATCCGCCCAACGGAAAGGTGAAAATTTCTGCTCCCCGAAGGATGGATTTAGACACTATCCGCGTTTTTGCTATTTCCAAATTGAGTTGGATTAAAAAGCAACAAGAAATATTTAAAAACCAAGAGAGAGAAGCCCCAAGAGAATATCTAACCAGAGAAAGCCATTATTTCAAAGGAAAAAGATATTTATTGAAAGTGGTTGAGCAAGAAGCCAAACCAAAAGTCATTCTAAAACATAGCGAAATAGCATTATACATCAGGCCAAATACAACAATCGAAAAAAGGAAACAGCTTTTAGATGAATGGTATCGTGCTGAATTAAAAAAGATTCTGCCTAAAATGATAGACAAATGGGAACAGAAAATTGGGGTAAAATGCCATGAATTTAGCATCAAGAAAATGCGGACTAAATGGGGAACGTGTAATATCGAAGCCAAAAGGATTTGGATCAATTTAGAACGGGCTAAAAAACCGCCTGAATGTTTAGAATATGTGATTGTTCACGAATTAGTGCATTTATTAGAAAGGAAGCATAATAATAGATTTATTGCGTTTATGGACGAATTTATGCCGAAATGGAAATTTTATAAAGAAGAATTAAATAGGCTACCATTTAGTCATACCGATTGGAATTATTGATATTAAACCTAAAAAGGGCCATTAATTTAATTTTTATGTTATTAATCAATGATTTAATTATTTTTATCGCCGGAAAAAAATACCGGTTTATTAGAGACGCACGCAGTGCGTCTCTACTGTAGAGACGCGATGCTTCGCGTCTCAATGGCTCGCAATTTGTGGCCGTGTTTAGAAACGCTCAAAATTAATACCAATGATTGACTATATTTTCTATTTTCTTAGGCCCTAAACCGGTACCTTTAAGACGTTTTTCCAAGTCTTTAATAGACTGAAATGGCCATCTTTGTAGCTCGCTTTTTATACGATTTATAATGCCTTCCTTTTTCTTATTGAGCCCCACCATTTCTAATGCGCCTGTTAATTTCGACATCAGTTCAGGAGTCAGAGGCTCATTAAGCGCGTTTAAAAACGTCTGTTCATTTGAAAGTGTTGGTGGTTTCGGTTGTTCCGGTTTGACTTCTGCTCCTGATGATGGGGTAGGAATTGTACCTGATGTTTGCATTTTTAGCGATGTTTGTAAGTCTTTCATTTGATCGCTAAGTGCTTTCAATTGACTATCAAACGTTTGCCGAATTTCATTTCCAATTTGATCGCCAAAAGTTTTCATCATGGCTACAGCATCATGTAATGTACTGTCTTTAATACTGGCAAGTTCAGTCACTGTTTTTTCTATCGCTGCCAAACGATCCGCCGGCACCTCTATCGTTGCCAAATGATTAGCCGGCACCACTTCACTTGGTTCGCTTGCTTCGCTTGCTTCGCTTGCTTCGCTTGCTTCGCTAGAAACCGGTTCGGGCACTGGGGGCAATACAGGTGTTTGTGATTGTATAGACTTTCTTAGCCTAAACATTTCGATCTGTTGTTCATACGCCGCCTTTTCTTCTTCAGATTCAATAACATAAGCGTTGATTGTTTCACCTTTTAGCGGTTCAATTTCTTCTGCCCTTAGTGCCGCATAATATTCAAAATGTCCTTCAACGACAGTATAAGAATCTATTCCGGTTTGCAACAAAATAGGCGGTGTAATGATACCTTGCATTTTTAAGATCAGTTGAGCGGCTTCATTCAAATCCGTTTCTGAAAATTCAGTGCGAGGTACGGAGGAATGAATATCTTCAACCATCACAATAGCGTGTGATATTTTTTTCATGAACGCCTCTCTATTTTCTGCAAAATTTCTTGAGCCAATTTCTGAAATTCATCCACTGACTTAGAGTTAGACTTAAAATCCAGTATTGATCTCGGATCAGCAATTTCCATGTCACCGATATTCACCGTTTGTTCAATACATTTTGCGATATCCTCCCTATCAAAAATGATAGTCTCCATCACCTCAAATTGATAGCGTTCTGGAATTAACGCAATACGTTTTTGCAAAGTGCCTTTGATGAATTTAGCATTGGTTGAGATTTTGGTTGGCAAAACCCCCAATGTTTGAATCGGGGGGCGATTAAGCATCTCTCTAAATTCATTGTTCTCTTCAATGAAATCCCTGACATTGACTAAACCTTCATTAGCAAAAGGTTTGAGATCAGAGGGAATAATCAGATAATCTGCTGTTATCAATGCGAGCCCGGCATAGAGATTTAAAGAAGGCGGTGTGTCAATAAGCACAATATCATATTTATCTTTAACAACCTCCAATTTCTTAATCAGTATACCTTGAACATATTTCAACTCATTGAGTTCTTTTTCTTGTTTCATCAAATGAATATGAGAAGGTATCACATCAATTTCGTGGCTACTAAAACGGGAAGTTTTTGCCACTTCTTCGATAGAAAAAGACTTCCGTGATTTTAAGAGATGATAAATATAATTATCTTTCAAGTTATCTTTTTCTTCATCTCCAAAATTAACTAAGCCAGTCGCAAAAGTCGTGTTAGCTTGGCTATCCAAATCAATCAGTAAAACTTTTTTACCCGCCTTACTCAAAGTAGCGGCAAGATTAATCACTGTTGTTGTTTTACCTACGCCGCCTTTATTATGATAAACGGCAATAATTTTCATACGATCTCCTATCAATTTGAGTGTCTGTTTTGAGCGATTAAGCAGAGTGTCTTTACCAATTAATGCTTTAATTTGAACCATTTTATTTTCAATGCCATTGCCATAACACTGAAAAAGGAGTTTAACAGTCTCTCCCGCGCTTTGGTAAATTCTAATTTCTTTGCCATTAGTTAGCAAGCCATAAGTGAACTGTAAATTTATCATGTAGCGTCTTAACTGTTCAACATGATCATTTAAATTTCTCTCAGGATGCTTCGCTTCAAAAACAACACGGGTTGTCGAATCATCCGAATTTTGATTGGCATAGGCTAAAAAATCTAAACGAAACCGATTACATTTCACTTCTTGTCGCCAGGTATTAATAGAATAACCCAATGCTGGCAAAAGATAGCTCACAATCAGTTTACTTTCGACTTCTCTTTCATTTTGACATAATTCGGGATTAAAAAATAGCGATTTTTTATGAGGTAAACTAGACATTGTTATAAATCCTGCAAACCTGACAGGTTTTTAAAACCTGTCAGGTTTAGTCATTCCAAGTTTAATCATTGTAAAGCTTGGGGTTCTTCAATCCAATACCCTTGTGCGTAATCAATGCCTATTTTTTTTAAGGCTTCAAGCGTGATGCTATTTTCAACATGTTCTGCTATGGTTTGAATTTGCATCTGATGCGCGATTTCGTTGAACGATTTTACCATGGCATAATCAACGGGATCATGGGTGATATTGTTTATTAATCGGCCATCAATTTTCAAAAAATCAATCGGTAGATTTTTGAACACTGAAAATGAGGCGATACTGCTACCAAAGTTGTCTATTGCAAAACGACAACCCCGTTTTTTTAGCGCATTCATAAAATAAGCAATGTCTGTTAAATTGCGGAGCGTGGTTTCTTGGATTTCAAAACAGAGTTTGTTTGCAGGAATGTTACTATTGTCAATATCATCTATCACGGTTTCTAAAAACGTTTGAGAACGAAGTGAGTATCCTGACAGATTGATGCTACACAATGAGAGTTGTGTTAAAAACTTGGGCTGCGTCTTTAACCAAACCAATAAGCTTTGTATAACCCACCTATCTAGCGTTGGCATTAAATGGTATCGTGTGGCGGCCGATAAAAAGCCGCCTGGCAGCACTAACTGTTTTTGTGAGTCAATCTTCATGCGTAACAATATTTCACAACGTTTCGGATTGCCGGCTAAAATGAAGTCATTTTTTTGTTGTAATGCAATAATGGATTGATAGAATAAATGAAATCCTTGTTTTTTTTCTAGGTTATCATTGAGCAATGTTACCCATTCGATGTCTTTATGAGAAGCATCGCTATCGTTTTCTTGATAAATATGAACGGTGTTCCTGCCTTTATTTTTTGCGGTATAACAAGCCGCATCGGCCATAGCTATCAGGCTTTTTGAATTGATCAGTGGTGTCAAAATGGGCACTAAACCAATTGAGATGCCAATGGTAAAAAGACTTTGTTCATTTTGCGCGTTTTCCCAAAAAAAACGATAACTTTCAATCGCTTCACGTAAATGATGTGCTAATGTCAAGGCCTTTTGCTTGCTACAGTTTTTAAGTAATAACGCAAATTCATCTCCGCCTAATCGGGCTAATGTTGTTTGTTTAAAACAGGTGTGTGCCTCAATCTTTTTTTTCATCAAAAACGAGACATCTTTGAGCAGTTGATCACCCGCTTCATGTCCACAAGTGTCATTCACGATTTTAAACCGATCTAAATCCATATAGAGCAACGCCTGTTCGGTATTGTTGTCACGCGCCGTTTGTAGCATCAGTTCAAGCTGTAGATTAAACTCATCTCGATTATACAAACCCGTCAAGGCATCGTGTGTGGCTCTATAGGCCAGTGCTTGCGTCATTTTGCGCTTTTCAGTGACATCATTAAACACTAAAACGGCACCAATAATCTTTCCCTGACTATCCCGAATGGGCGCTGCTGAATCTTCTATGGCAAACCGGTTTATCCTGTCACGGTGGAGTAATACCGGATTTTCAATTTTGATCCGTTTACCTTCCTCTAAACAACACTGCATGGGGAGATCAATCGGCTGTTGTGCCTTTTCGTCAATGATGCAAAAAACGCTATTTAAAGGTAATCCTTGTGCGGCTTGGGTTGTCCAACCGGTCAGCTTGGTTGCCACTGGATTTAAAAATTCTACAAGCCCTTTAGCATCGGTGGTAATCACGCCATCACATATCGAAGCGAGGGTGATTTGGGCTTTTTCTTTTTCATCAAACAGCGCTTCTTCTGCCCGTTTCGCTTGTAAAATATAGTGAATGCGGTTGCGTAACACATCCAAGTTTACCGGTTTAGTGATGTAATCGATTGCACCGGCGACATAAGCGCGATCAACCCACTCCCGTTCCATCAAGGCGGTAACAATGAGAATAGGGATATATTTGCCTTCGGGTAAGGCTTTGATGCGAGCGCAAGCGGTGACACCATCAAGAACGGGCATATTGGCATCCATGAGAATCAAATCAGGATGATGTGCCAGAAAATAGTCTATCGCTTGTTGACCGTTTTGGGCCGTTTCAACCTTATAGCCGTATTTTAGTAAAGCCTGTTCCAATAATCCGCGAGTTAACGGCGCATCATCAACCACTAAAATACGTGCTGGGTTCCTAGTCATCATTATTCACCTGACTTAAAGCCTTTTTCAAATGTAACAATTCTATTTTTAGTTTGATTAAATGAGCAGATGCGCTTTCCAGTTGGCCAGCTTCTGCTTGGCTTTCTAATTGCTGGCATAAAACACCTAACTGATTAGCACCGATTTGTAAACTTTCACCTTTAAATTGATGTGCTTGTTGGCGTATTGCTTCAATATCGTCGATTTTAAGACTGTCTTGCAAAGCTTGAAGTTGTTGGGACGCATATTCTAGGAATTGTTGAGTCAGAAATGGCATCATTTCATGCCCTATAATTTTTTCCAAATGTGCGAGCATCTGGAGATCGAGTGTCGGTGTGACGGCGCTGTTAGCCATATCAGTTATCAGTTATCAGTTATCAGTTATCACTCAGCCTTTTTCGTTTTTTAACAACCAGAAGGAAAAGGTTTTTTTTTAACCTTTGGAAAAAGGGAGGGGGGAGGATTTAAAGTTTTTGGAAAAGGGTTGTGATGCCAGGTGGGTGAGTGATGAGAGAATGCTGATTAGAGTTGATTTAAATATCAGCGTGATCACCGTTCTATCCCCCTCTTATGTTCAACGCTGCTCCTAAAAAGTTGGACATTCTTGGACATTTTTAGGTAATTCGCTCTCTGTTGATAACCACAAAGGATTGCAACTAGAGTCCTGGTTGAGCAGTCCCAACCGTTGTCGCTCAGTTCGTTGAAGCAAGATGGACTTAACCTTTTGAAAAGGCATCCAACGATCTATCTCCGGATCGTGAAGTCTTGCTAAAACGTTTCGCGCAGCATTCTCATCAGCTTGTAACACCACCCCATCGAAACAGTAAAATGAATCCCCGCTACGTTTTCCTTTAAGGATTCCATAACGGCTATCCATTTGCGAGGTGTACGCACTATTGACAAGAATAACCGAAGAACCTCTTCGGCGAGATACTGTGTCTAATGCTGTTGCTATCACGCCTTTTGTCCAGGCGGATAGTCTTCTCGTAACATTTTTTCCAAACTTTTTTGAAGTAATTGCTGAAGTTAAATCTTCAGCCGCAATGACTGAAGCCTTATCAACCAATTTATGTGTTGCTTGATAGATTGTATCCTTTATTTGAGATTGGACTTTCTGATTTTGGCGATTGAGTTTTTGTCTACCTAAATTATTTGGGTGCAGTCACTTTACTACGACAAAGATCGTAATATTTCTGGTAAGTTAGAAAATTTGGCCAAATGATTTCTTTGATACTCTTGATGGAGGTGATAATTCCAATACTCATCAAGATC
>Ga0190315_1000074_pt1 | contig 59264 bp, 45 predicted proteins | sample 48701101_MG_FD_161673 | JGI IMG/M metagenome (GOLD analysis project Ga0190315, IMG submission 161673) | Hydrothermal vent sediment bacterial communities from Southern Trench, Guaymas Basin, Mexico - 4870-11-0-1_MG | ecosystem: Environmental > Aquatic > Marine > Hydrothermal vents > Sediment ...
ATTTGAACAAAGACTTATAAAATAACTTTCAATAACTTATAACTCATTTATTTATAGGTTTAATTTAATTCAACTTTTGGGCCATAACTAAAATAACGCGAATCAATTCGGCAACCTGGCCCTCAAATAGAAACCTATTGCTTATGCGAATATCGCGCTGAAATTTGAACAAAGACTTATAAAATAACTTTCAATAACTTATAACTCATTTATTTATAGGTTTAATTTAATTCAACTTTTGGGCCATAACTAAAATAACGCGAATCAATTCGGCAACCTGGCCCTCAAAAGAAACCTATTGCTTCTGCGAATATCGCGCTGAGAATTGAACAAAGAGGTTATTTCAAAACCGCATCTTGTCCTGTTTTTTCAAGGAGTCCAAACTTTAGTTTGGCGACTGGAGTCCAAACTTTAGTTTGGCAATACGACAAGGAGTCCAAACTTTAGTTTGGCAGTGCCACAAGGAGTCCAAACTCTTTAAATACTCTGGCATTGCCAAACGAACTTCTGCCAAACTTTGGACTCCTGCCAAACCAAAGTTTGAACTCCTGCTAAAGTTTGGACTCCGGCTAAAGTTTGGAGTCCTGCTAAAGTTTGGACTTCTGCCAAACTAAAGTTTGGACTCCTGCTAAAGTTTGGACTCCATTCGTCAAAGCGATCAATTCATCAAACTGAAAGTCTTTGGCTAAAGCGGCTATGGCTTCTGCTAATTGAGTGTGTTCAGGTTTAATTTGCTCAAGTCGCTCGAAAATGACGTCTGCGTCAGCCCGTTCAGCGGCATCATGGAGATGGGCTATCCAGTTAGCTGGTAAAACTGCCAACGCATCTGGCGTTAAAGGCTCTGCCTGAGTCTGGTTGGTTATCGCCTCTGGTTCCTCATAAACATAGCGCACCCCAATATGTTTACTTATCATCTCAAAAATTTCTCCTTCCTTAAAGGGTTTCCGCATAAAATCATCACACCCCGCCGATAAAGCCACGGCCCGTTCTTCTTCTAACGAACTCGCCGTCAGGGCAATAATGGCCGTCGCCTGTCCTTTGACTGTCGCTTTGATGCGTTTGGTCGCTTCATAGCCTGACATCACCGGCATCCGCATGTCCATATAGATAAGCTGTGGCTCAAATTCTTTCCCTATTTCAATCGCTTCCTGACCGTTAGTGGCTTCTTGCAGTTCAAAACCCAATGGATTGAGCAGTTTTATCAAGAATTGGCGATTAGTCCATTTATCATCGACAATCAAAATCCGATAGCGGGGTTGTCCAGGTTCAAGTGCTATCACTCGGCGTTGCAGCTTAGTTGAGCAAGTCACTTGGCTTGCTTCAACGATATTGACTTGAATATCAAACTTGAATAGGGTGCCACATCCCACCTCACTTTCAACCTGTATATCCCCACCCATCAGTTGCACAAACTGATGGCTAATCGCTAAACCTAAACCGGTGCCTTCCTGTACTTGTTGACCGCTTTGAGTTTGCACAAAGGCTTTAAAAAGACTGTCCAATTCCTCCGGGGCAATGCCGAGTCCAGTGTCTTCCACTTCAAATTGTAGTTGAGCTTGATCTTTTCTTATCCCAATTCTGACACAAATGCCGCCCACCTCCGTAAACTTCAAGGCATTATTCAATAAATTAATCAGCACCTGACGCAATTTTACTTCGTCTGTTCTGACATATTGCGGCACTTCCGGTTCACGCTCAAAGCAAAATTGTAAGTGTTTCTCATCCGCTTTGGGTTGAAACATTTCTTTCACATCATCAAGTAAACGATACAGATCAAAGTTATTTTCGTTGAGGTTCGTTTGTCCGGCTTCTATTTTGGATAAATCCAGCACTTGGTTAATCAGTGTCAATAAGTGTTCCCCGCTGCGGCTGATAATACCTATATTTTCTATATGTTCTTGGGATAAAGTTTGACTGCGCGTCATAATCTGGGTAAAACCCAAAATCGCATTCAGGGGAGAACGGAGTTCATGGCTCATATTGGCTAAGAAAACACTTTTAGCCTTATTGGCGATTTCCGCCTGTTCTTTGGCTTCTTCCGCCTGTTCTTTGGCTTCAAGCTGTTGATGGGTTGATCTTTGCAAATCCTCAGCCATTTGATTGAACGCGAGGCCTAATTGGCCGATTTCATCCTCAGATCGGATTGCAACTCTCTGGGAAAAATCGCCGGTTGCTACCTGTTGCGTGATGTCAATCAGTTTGTGAATCGGTCTCAGAATGTTATTTTTTGCCCACAGAGTGAACAAATAGAAAATAAATACCACAAAGATAAAAAAACAGACACTGACTATCAGGTTTCTTTTGGCGGCCGATTTCATCTCTAACATGACCGTATTGGCTTGTGTTCCGGCAACCTTTGAGATGGGCAATGCTGCATCGATGGCTTTGGTTGCGGCTTCAAACCAAGTTGCCGCATCCACTGGATACGCCACGTTTTTGATCGTTTTGATCATCACAAAAAAATGATTGGTGTTAGCTTGAATAAAGATCGGTTGATAGACAAAGCTTTCCTTAGCACTAACGCGCACTGTTCCGGCTTTGCCGGACAAAATCTGTTCGGCAACTTGTGGAGAGTCCTGTTTAATATTATGGTGTGAACGGTTGAGTTTTTCCATCATTCCCCATTCTTTAGCTTCGTCAGGATGGTGGATGTAGAAGCCATCGTGATGCACTAAGAGGTAATTTCCGGCTTCCTCACTCTCTTCTATGAGTTTATGCAAAAATAATGGGGTGTTGACGAGTAAATTGAAAATAATCATCCCAGCCGGTGTTTTTCCATCAATAAAAACCGGGGTAACAAAACGAAGCGTCGGTTTAGAGGGGGTTTCAACTTCCTTCAATTCCATGTTGAGATCAATATGTGATAAATAGACTTCGCCGGGTTGCAGATTGATGGCGTTCTGGAAATAGTATCTGTGGCGCTTATTTTGTAACTGTTTGCCGCGAACAATTGTGGTGAGTCGTCCATCAGAATCAACTCGCACACGTTCTTGTCCCGTATTATCTAAATAGCGAATTTGATAGAGTTTCTGGTTAATTTTAGAAAAATTGTCAAACAGCGTTTCTACCACCGTTAGCCGTTCAGATAAGTCGGCTTTTTCTACCAATGCCTTAGCCAAGCCCGTCACACTTTGATGGCGACTCATATTCAGCAAGTTATGAGAAATACCGGCTAAATAATCTTCCAAAGCCGCTTTTTTTTCAATGAGTTGTATAGAAGCCCTTCTGATAGCCGCTTCTTGTATATGACTCGCCACAAAAACATTTTCCCTTAAGAGTTGAAATGAGTGCAGAAATTCTTTTTCAAAGCGCATAATAGCTTGTTTCATCTCCTTTGAAGTAGAGGGTTGTCCTTTTAAAAGCAGCACTTGAGCAACCGATTGTTCCACGATGGAGCGATAGTGCTTGATTCGATTCATCGTCTCATGAGAAAACGGCCCTCTGCGTGCAATCGTATTTGCTACTAGGGCGCGTTCCAGTCCAGCAAATTCGCGTAACTTGGTGATATGAGGGCGGAGGACGCTATTCAAATAGGGTATCTGTTCTTGCTGGTTTTGCGGGATAAAGGCTAGATTACGCAGATTAAACTCATAACGAATGTTAGCGGTAGCAATGTCGAGCCATTTATCTTTAGAAATATCGCCACGGGCAATTCGGGGGCGAGCAATTTTGAGTGCCTGATAGGTTTCCTGCCATTGATTGAGTTTCTCTTCAAAGTGCTTGTTTTTGGTGATAGCGAGCCAGTTTTTGGCCCAGTTTTTGGCGTGTAAGACTTCGGTGTCGCCGGTTTGTGCCATTTCCATAAATTTTGAGAATAGCGGTGAGGAATCGCCTTCACCACTACCGAGTATTGTGGCACCTAACCCACGTTCAACGGCTTGCCAGCCGGTGGCGGCATTCAGGTGTCCAGCAATCTGGTTTTTGATTTCATACTCTTTGACGAGTTTCTTTTCTTCAAACGCCCGGTTAATGACTATGCCTACCAGTGTTACCAAGACGCATAATAAAATACCTGAAACATGGAACATTTGAGATTTTAAGGTTTTCATATTTTTTTTAGCTAAAAACGGAATCAGTACTTAGAATGCGAATTAAGGGTTGAAAAATCCATTGAAACCTGGGGCGATCAGAAGGCTTTAATAACACTTACCGAAGGGGCTAAAGCCCCTTTGGTACGAATATCGATATAAAAATACCTTGATTTCATAATAATTAATTCAACCCTTAATTCGCATTTAGAATAAACAGGCGTTCGTAGTAGGCTCATCCAATGCCGCCTAGTGGCTTTCCTTCAGCGACAACCGAAATTCGGCCAGACTGATGGCCGTCAATTGTGGGCCATATCGCATAATGGCTCAAGGGATTTCAACTCATGGCCCTATTGATACCTCTTTTAATTGTAGTTGACGGCGTTTGTAGTAGGCGATTCATCGCCCGGAGTTTGTGGTAGGCGATTCATCCAATGCCGCCTAGTGGCTAAAGCCACTACTACAAACTCTAAGTGCCGGAGAGCGAAAATACCCACACCACCCGGCCTAGTACTAATGGGTGGAATGAAGATTTCCGCCTTCCTGGAAGACAGCCAAACGTTAGTTTGGACGACTGCCAAACGTTAGTTTGGACGACTGCCTAGATCGGTGTAAAGTATAAAATCAATATATTATTTTAAACAGCATAAAAAACAACGTGTTATGACCGTTATGAGCGTTGTGAGCATTTTATGAGCGGTTTATGAGCGTTGTGAGCATTTTATAAGCATTCTATGAGGCATAACCCCGGCTATTTTATGTATCTCATTCAAATAAAACGATTTTTTAAAATTGGCACGTTCATTGTAATAAAGCAGAAACAAAAGCCTTTGTGAAAACCTCCAAGGCGTTATCGAGCTCCGCTCGGAACAATGTTCAGAGCGAAACAACATAAGTTTATACTCAAGAAGGGAACAAATTGGATTTTTTGAGAAACCAAAATAACTTAAGTAACTAGTTTCAAGCCCCAACGGGGCGAGATTAATATAGCCAGGGGCAACGCCCCTGGAAATCCAAGTTATGCCCACGTTGAGTATAGTATTTCCAATTGAAGTCACCATTGAGAGGAGAAACAACATGTTTTGGAACCGCATTATTGATAGAAAAAGTTTGGGGAACCGCCTTTTTGGGAGCGTTTTTTACAAGTTTGTGAGTGGAACCGTCGGATATGCAGTAGCTCATAAGCCGTACTCATTGGAAGCAATCCAAGCAAAAACTCTCCGAAAAACTCGTGATAATGAAAGTCGTGATAATGAGTTAAGTCAGGAAAATGAGTTAGGTTTTTTAGAAAAGCTAAGTTTGATGATGACCAAAAAGCTCAATGAGCAAGTCAATAATTATTCTCAGCAAGGAAAATATCAACAAGCTATTCCGTTTGCTGGACGTGCCCTTGTTATCCGAGAGAAACTCTTGGGAGATGAACACCCTTTAGTTGCTAAAAGCTTGAACACTATGGCCGAACTTTATAGGCAAATGGGTGAGTCTGTCCGCGCTGAACCGCGTTATCGACGGGCGTTATACTTATGGAAAAAAACCTTGGGAGAAGAACACCCTTCTTTTGCCACGAGCTTGAACAATCTAGCTTCGCTTTATGTTTCTACGGGTGAGTATGCCCGCGCCAAACCGCGTTATCGACAGGCGTTAGAAATCAGGAGAAAAACCTTGGGAGAAGAACACCCTGATGTTGCAGTGAGCTTGAACAATCTGGCTGAGCTTTATAGGCGGATGGGTGAGTATGTCTGCGCTGAACCGCTTTATCGACGGGCGTTAGACATTCGGAAAAAAACCTTGGAAGATGAGGGACTGCACTATAGTTTTTTGGATAATCTTGAACGTGCTTTTCAAACACGCTCGTCCGGGCAATTTTTCGTTATGGAACGCCCATTACGCGCATAAACGAACGAGTACAACTAATTACGCGGATAAACGAATTAAATATCGAGTACAACTAATTACGCGGATAAACGAATTGAAAAGCGAGTACAACTAATTACGCGGATAAACGAACGAGTACAACTAATTACGCGGATAAACGAATTGAAAAGCAAGTACAACTAATTACGCGGATAAACGAACGAGTACAACTAATTACGCGGATAAACGAATTAAAAATCGAGTAGGGGGCCGGCAACGTTGTTGCCCACCATCATTTTTCATTTCCAGGCAAACGTTTTTCGGAGAAAAACTTTTGCCTGGAATTCATTTTTCATTTTTCATTAGACTGGGTACGGATACCATCCCGTTGAGGAATGGTATCTGTGGAAAATTAAGTTTGCACGGCTTTTTTAGTTCGCAAGGGTTTCCACAGGCTATGCGTACTAAAACATTCCCAACCCCAGCGTAGCCAGCCCAGTAGCGCAAACGCTAGCCATAATGCCCACAATAACATCGCTATGCGATACACCCACATCGACAGAGAAAATACCCATACCTGCGGTAATATGCCCGCTGCGCGATCCTCATACCAACGCAAATGGTAAGAATCTGAACCATTGCCGGCAATGTGCATATTGGGGCTACCTAACAAGCCTTGCTTGATGGCAAATAGCAAAGTAATCAAAGCGACTAGCGTGAGAATGCCTAGCCCAATTTGAATCGCGTTAAATATAATGGGTGACTTATCAGAGGACATCTGCGCCCTCAAGCCTAACGCCATAAACCACGCCACCACGCACAGCATCAATGGGATAGGCACTTGGCTTAATACCACGCCCAACAGTAGCCAATGAGGAATTTTTAACGGAGTCAATGAAATTTGCCCCAAGCCCACCGATGCTAGAACAATGACAATTAAAATGCCCCAAATCATCACAGCAGGCCCAATGGGTTTTCCGCCAGTAAATAATATCCAGCGGTCAGTGGGCATATTAATTTGCAGCAGGGTATTCACACTTTTTATGCCTAAATCGATGCGGGGCGTAAAAAAGTTCTGGCTCATACCGACAGATTGTTGAAATTGCAACTCAACTAGCTGTGTCCCTGGGGTAATGGGCAAAGTGACAAAGCGGTTTTTTTGGCCCCCGTCTTGACGTATCGGTTGGGATTTTCCGTTGATTTTGAACGATTGCAATTGGGCATCAAACGGCAAAACCAATTCATGTTGCATCCCGCGACTGCTGCGTAGGGTTAATAACAACCGATTATCTGTGGTATGCTGTCCAGGCGTGACAATTAATTGGCTGCGATCTATGGTCAACACTTGTCCTTTTACGCCATCTGGACGGCTGATATGCAAGCTAACACTTTCACCCGGCCAAGGCCGCCATTCTGGTAGCCAGCGTCCCTCAGTTTGATGATGCACCACGGGAATGCCCTGGGTTTTGACATGCCATAAGGCACTGGCATTCAAACGCCAAACTTCGCTGCTTTTGGTATTGTTCGGCGCTGTCAGCGTTATCGTGTCTTGTTTGTCAAACACAGACACCCAACCGATTTGTGACTGATTCGGTGAAAGGTTAATCAACGCCTTACCGCCTTCAACGCGAATTTGTTCACTGGTGACGGATTCGCCCAAGAGCAGAGGGATTTCCAATTTAATCGCTTCGCCTAATGGCGTTTTGCGTATGACGCGGGTTTCAACTTGCCAATCTAAACCCGATAATAACAAGGTGCGTTCCACTTGTACAAACGGTGGCAAGTTGCCCATTTCTAAGTCGGCCAATTTGTCATCGGTTTGTTCGCGGGTAAATTGCAACAAGTCATCAGCCACGCCATTTTCATGTAGGCCTTCCACGCGCCAGCCTTTGGCATTGATCTCAACAAAATGCGGTTTCAGCGGCAAAGGCAGTTGCACCGTATTGCGATGGGCTAACGGGCCGGCGATTTGCACTTGATGGATGCCTTTACTGACACTCAGCCATAATTGCCCGTTTTGATGACGCAATAAAGCTTGTGCCGGCTCACCATCGAGCAGCACTTGTTGTGGCAACCATTGCTTTGCTAAACCGGGCAATGGCACAGCAGTGTCCGCAAGGCTATGTATCTCGATACGGGCACGTAATTGAGTGGGTTGCAATTCTAGCAACAAGCGCGGGCTGCCGGCACAATAGGGTAAACAATCGGGCGGTGCTAATAGGCGCTTTTGCAAATCATCCAATAATGATTGGGGCGGAAAGTTGTCAAAATCAGATTTTCCCCAGTCCCCTTTTATTTTCAGCACCCTTTCCCCTTTTGAAACAGGGAAGCCTTGGGGAATTTCGGCTTCTACCGAACTCTTATGCGTTCCCCCTTTTGAAAAAGAAGAGCCTTGGGGAATTTCGGTGGAGATAAAAAAGGGAGAAGTGTTCACTGGAGTTGAAGTCTGGGACGTTCCCCTCGCTGAAAAAGGTTTGCTCGAAGAAATTTCAGCACAACCAACTAGAGGCAAAGACAATAACACGCCCAACATGGCCGCTAACAAAAAGGCCGCTGTTGCCGAAGGCTTCGCTGCTTGATTCACCGGTTGAGAAGTGGCCTTTGAACCAAATAATAACCGCGTGCCGGGGCCCCAAGATACCCATAAAAAGAATACGGTCAAAATCGCCAACAACACCACGCGCACAGCGCCTAACGCACTATTGACTAAAGGCGACAATAACCACAACTCAATAGACTGAGTTTGCTGGACGGGGCCACTCCAATCCATCTTAATGCGGTTCCATTTCCACTGTGGCAAACCCGGCCCCGTTTGTACTTGGGCATTGGGGTCAATTTGTGGCTGTTTTTTGCGTTTAACCTTCTGAGGTGACAGAGACGGTTCTTGGTAATAACGGCCTTTTGGGAGTATATTCTGGGAATAAGGCGCTTGCGGCGAGATATCATCATTACCACCACCGTATCTGTTTATATACTTCTCTCTGTCAGACTTCTCATACCCAGAAAGGGTTGCCCTAGCGAAAGTCGACTTTTCCAACGTTGCCCCCGGGCGCTCCAGTTGCGGATAGATACTTTGCCGCGCTTGCAGCATCATAAATGGTAACACGATGATTAATAAACCAATAAGGCTAATATTGCGATACAAACGCACACTGCCACTAAACCAGCCCAGTGTGGGTAATACTCGCAACAATGCTAAGGAGGCAATAATGCTTACCAACCAGAACCAGAGCCAAGGCTGTGTGCCCGGTTCATGGTAACTCAATATCATCGTTACCAATGTCAATCCACCCCACCACCAACGCCATAATTTACCGACGGCCGCGGCCATAATGAGGACGATGAACAAGTCCAATAGTGTCCACTGCTTGAGCCATGTATCGCGAACATTGTCCACGCCAGTGGCGTTCAATAAACGCCACCCCGGCGGCAAATGTAGCATCGCGCTGACTTCTTGAAAATCATGCGCCCAGCCCACGGCTGGCAGTTGAGTCACGGTGTTTTCTAAACGACTATCGGCCACTAAATCAATTTGTCCGCGCCGGACTTCTACGCCCGGATTGCTGCCATCTTCTAGGCGCGTAATAAATTGGTCTCGGCCGTTCACCGCGACGCGCCCTAACACGGCCGGCTCGGCCATTTCTAAACGCCAACCCCGCGTCATCGTGCCGTCGATACGGTCTTGCACACTGTAGCCAAAACCATCAAAATCTAACCAAAAATGCCGCTTTAGCTTTAATTGGTCAGGCGCCGGCTCTGGATCACCTCGGCGTTTTTCATCTATCACCAAACTGTCCCCGGCCCGAACTAAGTAGGCGGGAAATTTCCGCCAATAGGCGGGTAAAGCCGTTTGTTGAGGATCAATGGCAGTCACGCCGCTGACTTCGACTAAGCGCAAATTGTTACGGGCCTCAAACACCCACACTTCTTCATTAACCCATTGCCCCAGTGATGGCTTCTCTGACGCGGCCAGCGTTAATTGCTTAGCCGCCTCTCCCTCTTGGCGCGTGTGCAAGGTTAAACTCCATGAACCGGGGCGCACTTGCAACCGCAAACGCCCATCGCTTTCCAAGCGGGCGGGTAGGGGACTGTTTAAGGACATCGCCTTATGCTTGTCAAGCATGACCGGGCCTAGCGTGACTTCGCGGTGGCGGCCGGCAACGTCCAGTTCTAGGCTTGTTGTGATTTGTAACGGAATTTCGTCGATAATGTGACGATAGACACGCATATCAAGACGGTTTTCCTCGGCCGCTTGGTCAGAAGTACCGCGTTTTTTTAGCCATAAACGGCCTACGGCATCAAACTCAGGGAGAGTGACGGGGGTATTGTCAATAGTCAACGCAACCAAGCCCGTGTTGGCAGGAATTTGCAAAAATTCGGGATGCTGTTGTTTCCATTGAAATTGCCCCGCTATGGTAATATGTCCTTTGGGCGCAAACACACTGGGCACGCCCCCACGATCCGCAACCTTGGCCGGTTCATTATTGACTTTTACCGATTGAGGCCAGTGTTTAGCATTGCCCGGCAGGGCGATCCAACCGGCACTATAGACTTGCCATTGTTGGCTAAACTCGGCCTCGCTGGCGTTCACCTTAACAGTCAAGTCTGAAGGCCAACGACAAGTCCCTCCTAACCCTCCTTTTTCAACGGGAACGGCCTTGTTGTTAGAAGAGGGCCGGGGGGATTGGTTATAATTAAGAGGGCAATCTTGAGTGTCATGTAATACCCAATCGACCCAAGGTTGTAAAGGGGGTGGCACGTCATCGCGCCGCAGGGTATCCGCCCACAGGGAAAAACTCAGCAAACACAACAGAAGGCCGCCTACCAAAAAGATTTGGTAGTGCCTTTCCGAGTGGTAATGAGAAACCAAGTTTCTTGGAGAAACTTGGTTTTTGTTCACAAAAAAGTTGTCTAAAGTCATACTTTATGTACGCCCATCGTTGTTAAGATTAAATGGCAAAACTGTAGTATAAGCTTACTGAAAAAAAGTTTAAACTAAAAATGATTTAACGAAGGACTTGCAAAACTCCTAAATCGCCAACAGCTAAAGCAAACGCAGTCATTCGCTATGCGAGATCATTGGCTAAAAGCTAAAGTCCGCTTACTAAAAAAAAATTCTGATTGTAACGGATTTTGGGGATAGGGCGAACACGCTTACTTCGCCCTACATTATTATTTTAAATATCAATGGGATACAAAAAATGTTTGGTAGGGGCGAACCGAGGTGTTCGCCCTTTGATATGATGAAAAACCCCCATCATTTTTGGTCTCCCCAAAATCCGTTACAACGAGGTCATTTTGTAATTTGTAATTGGTAATTGGTAATTGGTAATGTTAATTAATGGTTGAATTGAGCTTTATATATAGTTCCTAAATCTATAGAATAATATTTGAAATATAGAAATTTATTCCTAGACATGGAACTAACAGTGGGCTACGCGAGTAGCAGAAGTTAGATAGGCCATCACACCTGCTGATGTTATTCCAGTCGGTAGCTCTGTGGTCTAACATTAAGGGTAGCGGAAACGTGAAAGTGTGTTATATGTAAAAACCCTATTTAACAATCACAAGGAGTACTTCACTCTCACTAACAGGAGATCCTAAAGATATTATGTTAGTCTACGTTATTAACAAAAATGGTAAACCACTAATGCCGTGCAAACCAGCAAAGGCGAGAAAACTTTTGCGCGTTGAAAAAGCAAAAATCGTCAATCGATGTCCCTTCACCATTAAATTGCAATGGGACTGTGAAGAAAATGTGCAACCCATTACATTAGGGATTGATAAAGGAAGTCATCACACCGGTTTGTGCAGTGTGGGTAACGAAAAAATTTTACTTTCTGGTATTATTAATCATCGCACCGATATTAAAGACAAAATGACCGCCAGACGTGGTAATCGTCGTCAAAGACGAACCCGTAAATGGTATCGTCCCAAACGAGTCTTAAATCGAGCAACCAGTAAGCGCAGCGGACGATTGCCACCTTCTCTTTTCGCTAATGCAGAAGAAGTAATAAGAGTTGTGCATCAAATTCCTTTACCCCTCAATAAAATTGTGGTTGAAGATGTGCAAGTTGATATTGCTCGTCTCAACAATCCTGATTTGCTTGGGATTGAGTATCAACAATAAAATCGTTTAGATGAAAATCTTAGAATAGCCACGTTAATGCGGGATAAATATCAATGCGTCTCTTGTGGCAAAAAACAGGTTCAACTTCAAGCACATCATATAGTGCATCAAAGTCAAGGTGGTAAGGATACGATTAAAAACTTGATAACACTTTGTCAACAATGTTTCACGCTAAAGTTTCGCGAAACTTTAGCGTGAAACATAAAAAAGTACATCAAGGTCAAATCACTCTTCATGCTGATGGCATAAGTGGTTTGAAAGACCAGATAGCACAAAGAGCCATGCAAGGTAAATCGTTGATTTACCAAACATTAGAGAAAGTGGCACCCGTTTTCAAAGTGTTTGGTTACCAAACAGCTTCGTTCAGAAAAGATTTAGATTTACCTAAAGAACATGATGTTGATGCTCTTTGTGTGGCAACGTTAGATAAGCGAACTTCGATACCCTATCACCGTGAGAATTTTTACACAATTAAGTTCAGGCCCCGACAAACCAGAAGACGTTACCATGATCTTCCGCAGAAAGGTAAGGGACGTGTGCCATATCAAGTCTTTGCTGCATTAGACGGTTTCCGTAAAGGTGATATCGTGCGTGTCAAAGACAAATGGACTAAACAAATCAATTCTATTTATAGTAACGGTCGATTAGCTTTTGCGCGTGTCAAAGGCGAACCAGGTAGTGCAAGACCGGAAGATTGCCAATTACTACTTCGAGGCCAAACGGTTGTTTGGAATTATTTGACCTAATATTCCTCGTCATTTGTCTCTATTTTTCTATAAAATTAGTAAATGTATTTAATACTTAGCATGGGAATACTTTTTACACACCCCTAAATCCCATGACGTAAGGGGACTTGCCGCTGCTTTACTCGCCGCGCTAATTTCCCGGATCATCGATGTGAATCAAACCGTGCAAGTCCCCTCTGGAGAGGGTGGGAGAGGTGTAAAAGTTTAAATTATACTGAACAAGGTCGCAAATTCTGTCATGTCGAGTCCCTTTGAACGGAGGGAACTTGAGAAATATTTTTAAATTCTTGCTTGATTCCTCACATCCTTAAGGAATGACAAAAGTGCAAATTAGTGCTGAGTATATTTTCGTGCAAAGTATATCTTAAAAAATACGAATTTAGTAAACTATTGTTCATTTTTCAGGGTTCATTGTTCATTGAGGCTCTTGCCAAACTCATTTTCAGTTGTTTCGGTAATGAAGCACGAATTTCCTTCTTGGAATGAAATTTTCTGTCGAAACTGTGTCAAGGTTTTAGAGAATTCTAATCGGATTATCGAAACAACAGTTTTGTAATAGACTCATTGTTCATTGTCCATTTTTCATTTTCCATTGTTCAAATGTCTCTACAAATTAACTTATCTGTGATTGAGAAAAATCCCGAACAAGTGCCAGAAGAACTCCAGCGCATAGGTACTCAAGCCATACAGATTCTTTGGCAAACTTCGCAAGACATTGCCCAACAAGAAATCGAAACCTTCAAAAAACGCTATCAACAATATAAAGTTGAAGTCCTACAGCAACGTCAAGAGGCTTTGGATAAAGTCGATCAGGTCAATCACGAAATAGCCAATGCCAAATGGGTCATTGAGACTTTAAAGAGAGAAAACAAATCATTACAAGTTGACCTAGATCGCAAAATTTGCGAATTAAAAAGCGCCCAAGACCAAGTAACCATTTTCCATGAAAAACTCGCCCAACAAGAACATGAAGTCAAGCGCTTGACTGAAGAGGTCGGACGTGTCCATGAAAATGCTAATGGCTTGAAAAAACGCTTGTACGAGGTCAATCGCCAAGCAGAACAAGACCGCACGGCTCTCAAGGAAGTTCGTGAGGAATTGGCCGTGACTCTGCACAATCGTGATCGTTTAGAGAAAGATATCAAAACGGCGAAGCAGGAAACCAACGAAGTTTGGAAACAACTCAAACTGGAGCAAAAGCAGGCCGCTGTCGCTGAGGCTTTGGTTCAGGAAATGAAAGAAACCGGCAAAAAATATGAAAGTGAGATAAAATCACTAAAAGCTGAAAAACAAGAGATTAAAGCCCGTCTGGAAACAGAAGCCAGAGCACGGGTGGACTTGGAAAAGAAAGTCGCTATGTTGCAAGGGCGTGCGGATTCTCATGAAGTGGCGCATAAGGAAACGATAGCCAAACTTGAACAAGAAGTCGAGTTAGTCAAGAGCGAAGCCTCGACCGTCAGAAACCGCATGATTAAAGCGGAAGCGGCGCTTGAGCGTGAAAAAAATGCCTGTGAACGTTTGGAAACCAAGTTAGTTGCGGCGACTGGCGTGAAGCCTTAAGGGATAATTAATAATTAATTATTAACAATTATACTGCAAACGGCTAGAATTTGAACTAGTGCAAAAACCCGATGTCTTTTAGACATCGGATTTTTTGAAAGTTTATTGCGGCAACTGGCGCGAAGCCTTAAGGGAATTATTAATCATTAATTATTAACAATTAATTATTAATAATTAGTAAGTCCTTGGTTCCCTTTCCCTGTCACCTTGCCCCTTAATTGTGCATGACGCGCTTGTATAGGTAATTCACCAAGTTGTGCGACAGCTTGATAAAACGCTGGCAAATCACCGCCCTGTTGATCAAGTAAAGCGCGAAAAGCCGGCACATAATCTTGATAAGTCACAACGGATAACAGTTTGGCATTATTCAAGTCTTTTGCAAACCAAGCATCGTAGCCGGCAAAGCCGCCCCAACTTTTTTTCAGTTGTGCATACCGTGCCCGTAGCGTATTAAAGGCGGCCGTTTTGGCCGCCGGCAACTTTTCGGGTCGCCACTTTTGTTGATAAATCTCTTGCAAATGGTTGCGGGTTGCCAGCACTAAATCCACAAACTCGGCTTGCCGCAGCCGCGATTGTTGATACGCAGCCAGGTATTTTTGTGTACCATACCGTGCCAGCCAACGCTCTACGCCAACATATTCCACCGTCATCGCAAAAGCCTCGTTAAAGGCGGTATCATCAGCAATATACACTTTTTGATGAGCGATCTCATGGAATATTAGCCCTGCAATTCGGTGTTGAGGCCATCTTAACATCGTGTTTAGCACCGGATCATCAAACCAACCCAAGGTAGAAAAGGCCGGTATCCCGGCGACATAGACATCATAACCTTGTGCGCGTAATTCCTCGGCCAACGCTTGCGCCGGGGCTTCGCTAAAATAGCCCCGATAACTGACACATCCCACTATCAGAAAACACCACTGTTTAGGTTGAAAGGAAAAAGCGGGAACGGCAAATACACTCCATATCACAAAAGGCCTTTCTAAATCAGCATAATAGGTATAACTGCGATTATCGGGCAAGTGCAATACGGAACTGGCAAAGGCACGGATTTTTAAAATATCCGACAATTGCTGTTTAAGCGGTGCTGGCGTGTTAGGATTAGCAATGACGCTGTCAATGGGTTGTGAACGTCTATAGATGTCCAATTGCCCACCTATCGCTTGACTATAATAAGCAATACTGCTACACCCACTGATACACAAGAAACACAAAATCAATAAGCTACGTTTTAACATATCGTTTTATAGAAAAGTTTTGTCCTCGCTTTTAAACCTCAACCCCTTTTAGCTTCAAAGAAATCCGATTTTTTTAAAAAATAGGATTTCTAACCGAGCCAAAATATTTATCTGACAAACTATAATAAGCTCTCTTTCCAAATGACGCCGGTTTTCTTTCAATCACATCGAATCCTTGTCGGTAACTATCGTTTTTCATATAAATAACTGATGTTACGCAGAGTGCAACGCGATGGGCAACCACAAGATTGGGGTAACCACAAGGGATTACCCCTACAATGACCCGGTTATCGTGTAGGGTAACCACAACGGATTACCCCTACAATGACCCGGTTATCCTGTAGGGGCAATCCTTTATGGTTGCCCTTTTACAATGGTTTGGAATCAGTCTGCGTAACATCAGTAAATAATTTCAAAACTTAAAGCCAACAGCTTGCATCAGTTATATCGCGTAGCTCGGAAACTTTCGGATCATCGCGATAGCGAGATAACGAAATTTGTCTAACAGCTAAAGTACGTATCAGGGTACTATGGCTTATGAAAGTAGTAGGCTTTAGCCTACTTTAGCTATTAGCCTCAGAAACGAAGTAACGAGCGGAGCGAGATCATTTATTCTGAGGCTTATCCTACTTTGAAACTAATTATCTGAAAATCTATAACGCCTGCCAAACTAAAATCCAGTTTCGGCAGCGGAAACGGGACTCCTGCCTTGAAAATCGTACAAGGCAAGCCTTGTACTCCCAAATTCCATTATTCCCACTCAATCGTCGCTGGCGGTTTGCCAGAAATGTCATAAGTCACCCGCGAAATGCCGGCAACTTCATTGATAATCCGATTGGACAGCGTTTCCAACAACGAATATGGCAACTGTGCCCACCGCGCTGTCATAAAATCAACCGTTTCCACCGCTCGCAAGGCTATCACATAATCATAATGCCGCGCATCTCCCATCACGCCGACAGATTTGACCGGCAAAAACACCGCAAACGCTTGGCTTACTTTGTCATACCAACCCTGTTTGTGTAACTCTTCAAGAAAAATGGCATCGGCTTGGCGCAAAATGTCGGCATAATTTTTTTTGACTTCGCCCAAAATACGCACCCCTAAACCAGGCCCCGGGAAGGGATGACGATAAACCATTTCATGCGGCAAGCCTAATTCTATACCGATTTTACGCACTTCATCTTTGAACAGTTCACGCAGCGGCTCAATCAACTTCAGTTTCATATGTTCAGGTAAGCCGCCAACATTGTGATGAGATTTAATCAGATGGGCTTTGCCAGATTTGGCACCTGCGGATTCAATCACGTCGGGATAAATGGTACCTTGTGCCAGAAATTCCACCTTGGAGGAATTTGTCCCCCCTTTTGGTAAAGAGGGATTTTCCTCCTTTGGCAAAGGGGAGCCGGGGGGATTTAATTTGGTGGCCTCTTCTTCAAAAACGTCAATAAACAAATTACCGATGATTTTGCGCTTTTGTTCTGGATCGGTTACGCCCTTTAAGGCCGTTAAAAAACGCGCATCTGCATCAACACATCTCACCCGTAGCCCTATATGCTGAGTAAAAGTTGCCATCACCTGCTCGGCTTCATACAAACGCAACAAGCCATTATCGACAAATACACAGGTAAGTTGCTCCCCGATGGCATGATGCAACAAAGCCGCTACCACTGAAGAATCAACGCCGCCCGATAATGCCAACAACACTTCTGAGTCGCCAACCTCAGCGCGAATGCGTTCAATACTATCTTCAATGATATTAGCCGGCGTCCACAACGCTTCACAGCCGCAAATGTCATGCACAAAACGCTGCAATATACGAGCGCCTTGCAGAGTATGAGTCACTTCAGGATGAAATTGAAGGCCGTAAAAATGGCGCGTTTCGTCAGCCATGCCAGCCATGGGCGCATTATCCGTCGAGGCGATCACTTTAAACCCGGGCGGCAACTCAGTCACGCGATCACCATGACTCATCCAGACATCTAATAAACCATAACCATCCTTGCTCACATGATCTTCGATATTGCGGAGCAATTGCGAATGCCCTCGCGCTCGCACTTGTGCATAACCAAATTCACGCACATTGGAGGCTTCGACTTTGCCAGCCAATTGTAGCGCCATTGTGTGCATCCCATAACAAATGCCCAACACCGGCACACCGAGATTAAACACACAACCGGGGGCGCGAAAATTGATTTCACTCTGATTGACAGATTTCGGGCTACCTGACAAGATAATGCCTTGAGGCTTAAAATCAAAAATGGCTTGTTCTTCAATATCATACGCATGAATTTCGCAATAAACCCCGGCCTCCCGCACACGCCGTGCGATAAGTTGCGTATATTGCGAGCCAAAATCAAGAATTAAAATACGATGAGCGTGGATATTTTGCATAAACGTTCTCGTTAGTTAGCATCGCTAAGGGAATGCCTTGAGCGACGCTCAGCGTCGCGTATGGTGGTGAGAAACAGTTCGCATTAGACACCAAAACAACAAAATTAAAAAAAATCAAGTTCACGCAAAAGTTTCGCTCCGCGAAACTTTTGCGTGAAAAATATATTGACAGACAATAATTATTTTTAATATAATGCCTGTCGGAACTTAGGGAAGTTCAAGAAGGCAGGTATTAGCGGTTCAGTATGAAATGTTATACGGGTCTTACCTAGACTTATAATTAACATAAGATTAGCTTCAAAATCAATACCTGGCAAACCGACGTAAGTGTATATTATACATAGAGTCACATATGTGACGTGGGAAGCTTACCCCTTAAACATAACTAATTCTACTATTTTTTGGTAGTTTTGGCGTTTTTAAGTAAGAGACACTTATAGATTTTCAGAAAAATAAACCCAAAGCCAGGTAGTTACACTGGAGCTAATAAACCCAAAGCCAGGTAGTTACACTGGCTATATTAATATCGCCCCGTTGGGGCTTACTTTGAAATCTCTATTAGCCCTTTCGGTATGTAAAATAAACCCAAAGCCAGGGGCTAAGCCCCTTCCGCTAATAAACCCAAAGCCAAGTAGTTACACTGGCTATATTAATATCGCCCCGTTGGGGCTTACTTTGAAATCTCTATTAGCCCTTTCGGTATGTATTATTAAAGCCAGGGGCAACGCCCCTGGAGCTTTATAAAAAAAGGCTACGTGACTTTTTGCGAAGCAAAAAGGATGGTAAGGCCAAAGAAATCCGATTTTTAAAAAAAATCGGATTTCTTTAAATTGGATTGTCCAAACCTGTTGACGGCTTGTTGGGCGATGTTTCCGTTTGGAACGGAACGTGACTTATGACTTCTAGGGAGATATTTCCCCAAGTGCCAACGCGACTCGTTTCGAGGCTTCGTTTTCTGGATTTGTTTTCCGAATCTTCCTACCTACATCTGAGTCTGCTAAGAAAAGGCATAGTCGTCTTAGCTTTTCCACTTCTCGAAGGCGGTACTCAATCGCTTCTGGACTCATATCAACATTAGTCTTCATCAGATAGGCTCCTTAGAGAGTTAATATCTGGGGTGGTGAAAATTGTGAATTGTTAATGAAAAGCTAATCAATAAGTGATTGTTTTTTAACACATTTAAAAAAGCGGAATAAAAATGGGATCAAGTTTTAGAACCCGTTGGAACCTCCTTTTCACCACCCCAGTTAATATCTGCTTTGTCTTGTTCAGTATTGCGAAGTGATTTTAGAGCAATAAGCCCTTGGCGGGAAACGACGAATATAGGCCCCCCCTTTAGTTTCGACTTTCTGTCGAGTTTCCCAGACTTCAGAGAATCATCTGTGGGGATTAAAATGTCTAAAATAAAGGTTTTCCCTGTGGACGGTTTTTGCGACAAAAGTGGGCCATTAACAAGGCTATCAATTCTACAACCTGGCCCACAGATTAGTCTAAAGCTGTCCCAAAAAGGCGATAAATCGCCTACTACAAACGGGGGGGGTTCAAGAAGGCGATAAATCGCCTACTACAAACGACTACAAACAGGAGCCTATCTTTAAGATATCCTTGTTTAAGCTGTAACCCGACAAAACGACGCAACTAATCTACCCGGTAGTTTGGTGCTTCTTTGGTAATCGAGACATCATGTACATGGCTTTCGCGTATTCCGGCGAGACTTATCTGTATAAATTGCGGTTTGGTACGCATTTCTTCTAGGGAGTGACAGCCAGTATAGCCCATACTGGAGCGTAAGCCGCCTATCAATTGGTGAATCGCATCGACTAAAGGGCCTCGAGATGGAACGCGGCCTTCAATGCCTTCTGGCACTAATTTTCCTTCTGTCTCAACTTCTTCCTGAAAATAGCGGTCTTTTGAACCTTGTTTTTGTGACATCGCGGCTATAGAACCCATGCCGCGATAGGTTTTGTAAGCACGGCCTTGATAGAGTTCTATTTCACCAGGAGCTTCTTCTGTTCCGGCAAACAAGCTGCCTATCATAATGGAATGCGCTCCCGCTACGAAGGCTTTGGCAATGTCGCCAGAGTAGCGAATGCCACCGTCGGCGATGATGGGGATGCCGGTTCCTTTGAGGGCCTGTACAGCATTATCAATGGCGGTGATTTGCGGAACGCCGACACCTGCCACAATGCGCGTGGTGCAAATGGAACCTGGCCCTATGCCGACTTTTATGGCATCAGCCCCTGCTTCCGCTAAGGCCTTCGCGCCTTCGCTTGTAGCAATATTGCCTCCTATTACTTGTACGTCTGGATAATGTTGTTTAATCCAGCGCACTTGATCCAATACGCCTTGGGCATGTCCATGTGCAGTATCGACGACAATCACATCAACACCGGCCTTGACTAAGGCCGCTATCTGGGCTTCGGTGTCTTCTCCGGTGCCTACCGCTGCGCCTACTCGCAAGCGTTCATGTTCATCTTTGCATGCGTTGGGCTTTTCGGTGGCTTTTTGGATGTCTTTGACGGTAATCATGCCGCGCAATTGAAAGTTGTCATTGACAACGAGCACTTTTTCAATACGATTAATGTGTAATAACTGTTCGATTTCCTCATGACTGGCGCCCTCTTGCACGGTGACAAGTCGTTCTTTGGGAGTCATAATATTTGAGACGGGATGATCGTAATGGGTTTCAAAGCGCAAATCGCGGCTGGTGACAATGCCAACGAGTGTTCCTTTATCGACGACGGGCACACCGGAGATGTTGTGGGCGCGGGTTAAAGTTAGCACTTCTTGAATGCTGGTGTTGGGGGAGACGGTAAATGGGTCATTAATTATGCCGCTTTCAAATTTTTTCACCATTCGCACTTGTTGGGCTTGGGCTTTGACAGTCATGTTTTTATGGATAATGCCAATGCCGCCTTCTTGTGCTATGGTAATTGCAAGACGCGCTTCGGTAACGGTGTCCATCGCCGCCGAAATGAGAGGAATATTCAGGCTAATGTCTCGCGTTAATGGCGTGTTCAGTTTGACTTGTTTGGGCAAGACGCTGGAGTGGGCGGGGAGCAGTAAAACGTCATCAAAGGTGATGGCTTGTTTTTGGATAATACGCATGATAAATTTTGTTTGCGGGAGTAATGATTAATAGTTTAGTTGAGGATATTCAAAAAGCACAACGGATGATCTCGCTTTGCTCGTTACTGTCCGATAAAAAATCCGATTTTAAAAAAAATCGGATTTTTCTGGATAACTATATTCTCTGAAATGATGGCAAACCTTGGACTGCAAATGATTATGGAGTACTTAGCGCTCCTTGTACGAAATCTATAATGTTTGAGTAGCAAAATCGGCCAAGCGTGAGCGTTCACCGCGTTGTAAGGTAATATGGCCGCTGTGTTGCCAGTGCTTAAAACGGTCTACAACGTAGGTGAGGCCTGATGTCGTTTCGGTTAAATAGGGCGTGTCAATTTGGGCAATATTGCCTAAACAGACGATTTTAGTGCCGGGGCCGGCGCGTGTGACAAGTGTTTTCATTTGTTTAGAGGTGAGGTTTTGGGCTTCATCTAAAATGAGGTAACGATTGAGGAAAGTTCGGCCACGCATAAAGTTGAGGGAGCGGATTTTAATCCGATTATGCAATAAATCGGCAGTAGCCACCCGCCCCCATTCGCCGCCGCCACCGTGAGTTGGGTTAAGGACTTCCAGATTATCCACCAACGCGCCCATCCAAGGTGTCATTTTTTCTTCTTCGGTGCCGGGTAAAAAACCAATGTCTTCGCCAACCGGGACAGTCACGCGAGTGACGATGATTTCAGAAAAGCGTTGCAGATCTAAAGTTTGTGCCAAGCCGACAGCGAGAGTCAGTAGGGTTTTGCCCGTTCCTGCGGCACCAAGCAAGGTGACAAAATCAATCTCTGGATCAGTGAGCAAATTCAACGCAAAATTTTGTTCACGGTTGCGGGCATTGATACCCCAGACATTGCGTTTTGGAGAGCGAAAATCGCGTACCAATTCAATCGTCGCCTGATCGCCATGACAGTCTCTAACAATGGCTTCAAACTCATCTTCACCGCCACCAAATAAAAATTGATTGGGATACCATTGTGCGACTGTCGGCCCTGTCACAGTGTAAAATGTCCGTCCTTGTTCTTGCCAAGAAGTCATTTTTTGGCCGTGCGTGTCCAAGAAATCGGCCGCGAGCGCGTATTTGCCGGTGTAGAGCAAGTCTACATCGTCCAGAACTTTATCATTGGTGTAATCTTCGGCATGGATGCCTAGCGCATGGGCTTTGATACGCAGATTGATATCTTTAGAGACGAGCGTGACTTGTCTACTGGCATCTGCCTGTTGCAGAGCCATTGCGATGCCAAGCAAACTATTATCGGGCTTATTGCCGGGCAAAGTATCGGGCAAAATATTGGCAGACAGTGGCTCGGTTTGGAAAAATAAACGGCCCGCCGTTTTCCCTTTCTCGCTCGAAGGCAGCGCAATGCCGGCTTTGAGATTGCCTTGGGTGTCAATCAATTCATCAAGAAAGCGGCTGACTTGGCGGACATTGCGAGCGACTTCGGACATGCCTTTTTTGGCCGCATCCAGTTCTTCAAGAACAACCATTGGCAAATAGACATCATGCTCGGCAAAGCGAAAAATCGCGTTCGGATCGTGCATGAGTACGCTGGTATCTAATACAAACAAACGGTCTGGCATATAAGTTGGTAATTTGTAATTGGTAATTTGTAATTTGTAATTGGTAATTGCTTAAAAGGGATTATGGGAAAGGGGTAAAGTAAATGGAAAAGAATATCTACTTAATACCGTTACAACTTGAGCTTTTGACACCCCGGCCCCTCTCAAGAGGGGAGGGCCAAGTCCCAAGATAGAATGGTATTTATGGGTGTATGACAACGCTCTAAAAACGCAAACGGAGTAACGAGCGAAGCGAGATCACTTGTGTGCAGTATAGGATTTTACCTTTCACCTTTCACCTTTCACTTTTTTCCTTTCCCCTTTCCCATTCAAGGGCCTCTAGTTGTTGGACATGTCGGGGCACTTTGACTTTGCGCCAAACTTGTCGCAGTTTCCCGTTTTGGTCAAACAAAAATGTACTGCGTTCAATGCCTTTGACTTTATTTCAATGATCACTGAACACTGATTACTGTTCACTGAACACTGAAAAAGGTTTTTGGCACAAAACTTGTTTGGATGACTATCCAAGTGTGGGAGTAGCCAAACCTTGGGGCAAAAGTCGCGCTCATTTAGTCCCTTTTAGGGGGCTTAAGCCTTACGCCTTCCGATTTATCGGAAGGCGGCGACAGACTGGGGCGAGTTGCGAACCGCCAAAAAAAATTAGAAGTCCAATAATTTCACCACAGACTGCTTTTCAATTTTTCCCCTCAATCCTTCAAAGAGCGTGGGCTGGCGATGGAAAGAACTTTAGAGAGTGAGAGTCAGGAAAAACATGCCCCCGTTTGGAGAGTTGATTTTACCACCTATCAGTTTTCAAATCCTCAACACTTCAGAACACGGAGAAATCACGGCGTTTCAGATGTAGATTTCCGTTAAGAGAAGGCTCTGTGTGACTCTGTGGTACTCGGTGAACTCTGTGTTGAATTTACAAACTGATAGGTGCTAAGGAGAGTTGATATTGAGACTTTCAAAAAAATGAACAATTTCGTATAATATGCATGTTATAAATGAATTGTAAATTTTACCCCACGAATTTAAACGCGTTATCGCCGATTTTTTACGAATCATTTAGGCTCAGTCTCTAAAATTATCCGCTCAAATTTCCCACCTTCTGCTAATGGCACTGCCTGAGATTTTAAGCTATATAGGAAGGCAAGGCAGTAGGCACTCGGCTTCAAAACACATCCCATAATTGCCTCAATGAAAAAGGCCAAAATGGCACAGACTTCAGGCTCAAAAGATGTCCAGAAAAGTTGAGTTATATTGCAAACGGTTATAATTTGGATTTTGTCATCCTCACCCCTAGTACTCTGTCAATGTTCTATTGACGGGTTTTAGTCGTCGGCCAGTTTTGACTTGGCACGGCCATTAATTCTGCCAAACTCAAGTTTGGACCGATTTAAGACCACTGCCAAACTAAAAGTTTTTGCGTCAAAAAACGGAGTCCTGCCAAACTAACTCCTGCCTTGTGCATAGAGTAGATCCCCAGTGGGGTGAGACTTCAGGGTGAGGGGAAAACTTATTAACCACGCAAAAGTCTAAAAATGGGTCGGACGGGATATCAGATAGCCAATAACCAATCACCAATGACCAATTACCAAAATGGGAGCATCAGTGTGAAAATAAAACTATTTTGTAAAAATATAGGGGTAATTATCCTCACTAACTTTTTGATGGGATGTGCAGGGAGCGGGGCGCATGGTAACGCAATCGCCCAAAAAACCCACGCGCTTGAGGCACAAAGCACCCCCCGCCCTTCGCCCAAAAATTATGGGCATTTTGGCTCACAACAACAAGAATACATGTACAAAATTCTAGTGGCTGACATTGCCCGACTTCGTGGTGACAATGCGTTAGCGGCCGAGTATTTTTTCGAGGTTGCCAAACAAACTCGTGACCCGCGTCTTGCCGAAAATGCCGCACAAACCGCCTGGGAGGCACGAAAGTATAACATTGCGATGGCGGCCGCTCGCCTGTGGGTAACCCTCGCCCCGGATAATCCCAATGCACGCCAAATCTTGGGCCGGATGTTGTTACGCCAAAAGCGCACGAAAGAAGCCGTGGCACATTTAGATGCGATGGTCGATAGTCTCAAGGATGATCCCCAGCGGCTTTTGTCAGTGATGGAAGCGATGCTAGAACAACCAAATCGGGCCAAGGCCTTGGAACTGATAGAAAAAGTGGTCGCCAAACGGAAAAATGATCCTGTTATGTTATGGACATACTCACGTTTATTGATCCGTCTCAATAAATTAGACCAAGCCTTGGAGGTGTTGCGTACACTTTTAAACCGCGTTCCAGACCATGCTGAGGCCGTGCCTTTGTATGCCTTATTGTTGGACAAACAAGACCGTCGTTCGCAAGCTTTGCAATGGATGAAAAAGGCATTACACAAACACCCAGAGAAGCAAAAATGGCGTTTGGTGTATGCACAAATGCTTGCCGATGCACAACAGTATGAGAAATCTATCAAGCAATTCCAACGGCTCTTGTCTGCTGATCCCAAAAATGGCGATACTTTATATGCCTTGGGCGTGTTGTCCCTGCAAACCAAGCAACTGTCAGCGGCCAAGGGGTATTTCATCAAATTAATCAACACCAAGCAACGATTCAACAATGCTTCCTATTACTTGGGCCAAATTGCACAAGAGGGAAAAGACCAAGAAAACGCCCTTAGCTGGTATCGCCAAGTGAAGGGCGGATCAAACTATTTAAATGCACAAGTGCGGATTGCGTTGATTTTAGTCGAACAAGGACAGATAGACAAAGCCACCGAACACCTTCGGACAGTGCCGGTGAGCCGTGAGGAAGACAGGATCAGCCTAATACAGATTGAGGCCGAGTTGCTGATCGATCAAAAACGTTATCAGCAAGCCATGGAGGCTTACAATCGTGTCCTCAAATTAAAACAGAATAACACCGACGTGCTGTATATGCGTGCCCTGCTGGCCGAAAAAATGGGCAGGATGGCTCAATTAGAGCAGGATTTACGGCGCGTATTGCTCATAGAACCCAAAAATGTCAATGCACTCAATGCGTTAGGATACAGCCTCGCTGATCACACGGATCGTTATCAGGAAGCCTACGAATTGATTAAACAAGCACTGGCTTTAAGTCCCGACGACTACTACATTTTAGACAGCATGGGATGGATCTTGTATAAGATGGGTAAGTACACGCAAGCGATTGCGTACCTGCGTAAAGCACAAGCCAATCAAGAAGATCCAGAAATTGCCGCGCATTTAGGCGAAGTCTTATGGGTGACTGGTGATCAACGAGCCGCCCGGCAAGTGTGGGAAAAAGCGATTGAAACTTTTCCGGATGATGAAAAATTGCGCGGCGTCGTGGATCGTTTTCTACCAGAAAAGGAGCAAGGAGAACCATGAAACGTTTCTTTCTACTGGCACTGCTACTATTCTCTGGCTGTGCCCAGTTACCACCATTGCCGCCAACGCCAGCCAACCAATTGGAATCATGGCGTTTAAATGGTCGCCTTGCGATTTCAACCCAAGATGACAGTTGGACGGCTAACGTCTACTGGCAACAGAATGGGCCTGCTTACCAACTGCGTTTGAATATGCCGCTTGGACAAGGGGCCTTGTTGCTTGAAGGGAATGATAAGGAAGTTGTGATGCGTACTGCTAACAATGAAACCTTCACTGCTCCGGATGCGGATGCGTTAGTTGCCAAAGTCCTGAATGTCGCAATTCCCGTGACCAATTTGCATTTTTGGATTAGAGGCATCCCGACCACAAAATCCGCCCCCGGCGGGTACACACTCAATGAAGTAGGGCAGTTACAGAGCCTACAACAAGATGGCTGGGAAATAGTCTTTCAGCGTTATGTCAATGTACATGGTATTCATTTACCTAAAAAAATTATTTTAGAAAATAACAGTTTTAAGGTAAAAATTGTTATTTCGCAGTGGAATATAACAAAAATTTCTAAGCTTCCACCTAAGCCATTACGTGTGCAACGCTAATCTAAAAACCCGTCCATCCAAAGAAACCCCGTTTTTGAAAAAACTGGGTTTTTTTGTAAATACGTTTTTGAACAAACCTTAGCAGGAGTCCAAACTTTAGTTTGCTTGTCGTCCAAACTAACGTTTGGCAATCGTCAGGACTCCAAACTTTAGTTTGTGCGATACGTGATACGCGGGCCCAGTTATTTACCTAAAAATTTTAGGGTTATTTGGACTATCTTGAGGGCCATAAAAGGTTTTGGAGGTTTTCAAATTAAGATATGGCCCTCTGTCGGGCTATTGATACTTTTTGTAGGTGTTTTATTGCTTAACAGTCGTCCAAACTAACGTTTGGCGGCAGGAGTTTGGCAGGAATCCAAGTATCGTGTAGGCTTGTAATCGCCTAAAACTAATAATTGTATGTAGTAGGCGATTTATCGCCTAAAAAAACCACTTGAAATTTTTAAAGGCAACCCAAATAAAATTTAATAACTGATGTTACGCAGACTGATTCCAAACCATTGTAAAAGGGCAACCATAAAGGATTGCCCCTACAGGATAACCGGGTCATTGTAGGGGTAATCCGTTGTGGTTACCCTACACGATAACCGGGTCATTGTAGGGGTAATCCCTTGTGGTTACCCCAATCTTGTGGTTGCCCATCGCGTTGCACTCTGCGTAACATCAGTTAATAAGAAATCCTATTTTTTTTAAAAATCGGGTTAAGACGGGCACGGCCCTTAGTTATACCTTAACCGTTAGCAATGCTGGCCCACAAACGGCGAGCAATGTGCAACTGGTAGATAGGTTGCCTAGTGGCGTGAGCACGGATTGGAGTTGTAATGAGGCCAGTGGCACGGTGACTTGTGAACTAGTTTGGCTGTCGGTACGGCCAGTCCTATTACTATTAATGTCATCGCACCGAGTACGGCTGGCGATATCACTAACCAAGCTTTGGTGAGTTCCGTCACGGCGGAGAGTGATGGCAGTAATAATAGTGTTAGTGAAGTGACAACGGTTGATGCGGTAGCCGCCGAGCAGCAAGCGGATTTGTCTTTGAGTCTGGCAGATTCGGCTGATCAGGTTAACACGGGCACGGCCCTTAGTTGGATAGAATATTTTGCCGGAGAGCCAAGAAATGAAACGAAAAAAGTCTTTGGTGTACTTTTGCAAAATTAGTACAACGAATTACGCGGATAAACGAATGGCCGTACAACGAAACTTCGTTATGGAACGCCAAACTTCGTTCTGGAACGCCTATATTGCTACTAAACGAATTTAGTATAACGAAACTTCGTTATGGAACGCCAAACTTCGTTCTGGAACGCCAATATTGCTACTAAACGAATTGACTTATTTATTGAGTCTGTTTGAGGAAATCCCAGATTGAGTGCTTAAAAAAGTCCCGTTAGCAGCCAGTTACTCAAAAGTCAAACGCTTGCTCTTGAAAGAAGAACGCGCTGCTGACGCGCTTCATTTTAATACCATGCTCAATAACATGGTTAATCATCAGATTCATTATGATTATGTCACTGGACTTTTTCAGATATTTTGGCATGGACTCGCCCCGGTATCATCTAGGCTCACTAAATCAAATGTTTACCCACGAGGAGAAAAAGCGTCTTCTGAAATCAATTATGTTTATACGTTTGACACCTCACACGATTTCTGAAAAGCGGAGAAAGGGTTCTTCTCAAACCAAGTAAAAAGTGGGCCATGTTATCGGATTGATAGGTATGAGTTTTAAAACAGAAATCCGATTTTAAAAAAAGAGTTATTCTCAAACCAAAAAAGTGGGCCATGTTATCAGATTGATAGGTATGAGTTTTAAAACAGAAACCAGATAAATCCGATTTTTCCAAAAGATTTCTTCTCAAAAAGCCTCAGAATAAATTCTGAGGCTAACAGCTAAAGTAGGCTAAAGCCTACTAGCTAAAGCCTACTAATTTTATATGCCATAGTACCCTTTAGGGTACTTTAGCTGTTAGACAAACGCAGCTACTCAATCGGTTGCAAACCAGCACTGGTATAAAAAGAGATATTCTTACGATTTTGCGTCTGCAAGAAAACCAAAGTGATGGTACGTTTCAGCCGGCACGGTGAGCGTCCGCATCAACTCGCCTGGCAAAATTTGTCAGCCCTATTTCCAAATGACGGAAAAATTGTCTCTTCAGCAAGGCAGAAACAAACTAAACTCTTTAAGGAAATTATCTCCAACGATCCAAATAGTGTTCTGCTGTTTTTTCAATGCCAGTCGTCGAAGTCGATTAATCTTGCTGATTAACTGATTTAAAGTAAAATTAAACTAAGTGCTGTGCATCTATAGCTTTTAGGAAAAATATTTTGGCTGGAGTCATCGATAAATCTTGGACTACTGATTGGCTATAGTGGGCCATTTTGACTTATTTAATAAGTTATTTTTTTTGTAGAGTTATTAAAGAAATCCGAGTCAATTTAAAAAACTCGGATTTAGTTAACATTTTTCATTTTTCATTTTTCATTTTTCATTCGTATTAAGGAACGTAACATGGCACTCTCATTGATTATTCCTGATGAAGTTGTTTGGGCAATCAAATTGCCAAAGAAACAAATGGAGAGCGAGTTAATCAAAGAAATCGCCTTTAGCTTGTACGACAGAGGTTTGACTTCCATGGGCATTGCTAGGCGATTCGGAAATTTGAGTAAATGGGCATTCATAGAGGGCTTAGCACAACGTGGCATTTCAAGACATTACTATGAAAGCGAAGTAGAAGAGGACATTAACTATGCCAGAAGTTGTCAGTAATGCTTCCCCGCTTATTCATCTTGCGAAAATAGGTCAATTGGAATTGTTGCATGACTTATTCGGCGAGATTGCAATTCCTCGTGCGGTTTATGAAGAATGTCTTATTGAGGGCGAAGAACGCGAAGAGATTGCTACAATCAAAAACGCTGATTGGCTACATATATACAATGTGAGTGATCAAAATCTCGTGACGGTGCTTCAATCAGGACTGGATAAAGGTGAATCGGAAGCAATCGCCTTAGCCTTGGAAAAAAGTGTTGATTTGATCTTGTTGGATGATGCCGAGGCCAGAGAAAAGGCAAGACTTTACCAATTAAAAATCACCGGGACACTTGGCATTTTATTGCGAGCCAAAAAAGAAGATCGGCTTCAATCATTCACTGACACGATTGAACAACTACAAGCAACAGGATTCTGGATTGAAGCGGCTTTGAAAAAGCGACTGTTGGTGGAAGCGGGGGAAATGGAGTCAATAGATAATTAACCTGTTTTAAGTTTTTTAGTAAAAAATCCGATTTGTTTATAAATCGGATTTTTAAGTCATATTTATTAGGATAACTATATAGCCTTTTTTCTGATCTGAAGTCAAGCTAAATAATAACAAAATGTATGGGATTTACTATTCAGCTAGTTAAGCATAACAGAAAACTATTGCTTGCGGTTCGCTTTTATCCAGTTAGCGCAATTGCGCCGAAACGGGTAGAGATGGACTCTTCAAGCCTAATAATTTCAGGATTCGGCATTGTAAGGAGGTTAAAGGGGTGAGGAAGGGCGGTGCGTCAGGCTGGGAAACCTGGCTGATATTCCGCCAAAGCCCACAAAGAGTAGCTCAGCCGAGGGGCTTCCTGTAATGCCTCGCGCACGATGATATCGAGCAGTGTCAGTACACACCGGGCGATGGTTTGAGCCGTACCATGCCTGTGAGGTGAGGTGGTCTTCGCGCTTCTGATTATGTCAAGGAGAGCGGCGGCCCTTTGAGACGGGCATTGCAGCGCTCAACAAGGTATTGATCGCGGTGGACGTGGACGAGTTTGTCGAGGGAGAAACGCGCCACTGGCGCGTTGGCGGCGTATACCTGCCCAAACGGCGGCGCGTGGTGTCTCAGGCCGCTTCATGGCGTTTCACCTCAATCGTCAAGTCCAGATGGCGTTCGACCTGGTCGGCTTGAGCGGCATTCTCAACTTGTTTGTTATCTGGATGCGCGCTGTAAGATGTAAGACCTATGTATGATTACCGGTAATCAACGGAAAATGACTACAGAACCGGATAACAAACCCCTCGCTGGAGACGGACCCAGCACTTCCGATGTACCAAGGCACGTTTACCTTGGTACATCTCATCAACCAAACTCGATGTTGGAGTTTAGTATGTCTGACTTAAATGATACCTTAAAAAGACGGTTTGGGGTAGAGATTGAATTTCTCTTTCCAACGTGGGAAAATATACAATGTATTGTCAATCATGGACTTCCTCTTTGGGTTGATCCAAGTAGAATTGCTGTTTTTGGTTCTACTCGCCAATACAACAAAAATGAGGATTGGAAACTGACTACGGATCTAAGCATAACGAATGGTGACGGAACAGTCGGTTTTGAGATAAATTCTCCCATTCTCCAAGGTGAGGCAGAACGACAGCAATTAGCCCAAATCACCAATATGCTCCATCATTGTGGAGCACTCATTGACAAACAATGTGGATTGCACGTCCATATTGAAATCCAGCCTGATTTCAATCAACAGCAACTCAAGAATCTTCTTAAATTGCAATTGAATTTGGAAGACAGTTTTGACTGTCCTGTCTGATTGATTTGGATCGTCGCCACGACAACATTCACTGTGAGTCCAATATCAGCCAGTTCTATTCTGAGCTGCACGACGAAGTCGATATTGACCAAGAAACCGCACTTTGGACAGACACTGGACGTGCTTCTCTAATCAAAAGAAGTTTTCGGCTCCTTGATGAAGCGAATCAACAAAAAATGATCAGGTTAACGGCGGATTCTATGTTCCGTAAGCTCAACTTAGCCCCTATTTCAGACTGTGGTACTGCTGAGATTAGAAGTCATCATGGGACTTTTGATTATACCGAAATTGCCAATTGGATTGCACTCCAAATGGCACTGGTGGAAACCGCTCATGCGACCCGTTTGGTAAAACCAGCAACAGAGTTCTTTGTTGGGCCTCAAAAAGCTTTCGCCGCTTTATCGGCTAATCTCAACTTTGAAGTCATCGAGTATTATTTGAATAGATAATACTCAAGCAATGTACTGATACTCTTGAAAGAGTGCCAGTACATTGAAGTCCTTCAACCAAAGGGAGAAACTAATGTTACGCATCAAGCTAATGACAGGCACTTTGTTAGAAGGTGAATCTTATGAAGACATTTTCAACCGATTACAAGAGGGTTTCTTTGATGATGGAGAAGACTTAAGGACATTTGTTAAAAACTATATTGACATGCTTCAAAGAATGTTCGGAAAAGAGAATCTTGTCATTGATGAAGACGAATTTAGCTACGAATTAGTTGCTGAGAAACTGATTCATGTAGGCCTATTTGAGAAACAACCCGCATAATTCTGTTGTCAGTAACAAGTTCAACTCAAAGCGCTTCACCGTTGTGAATAGGAAAAAAAAACCTTTGATTTATTTCAAAGCGCTTTTGCCTAAAAATCATTGGTATGTTTTTTAAAGAAATCCGGCGGGTTAAAGAAATTCGAGTTTTGGACTTTACTCGGATTTTTTACCTGGCTCAATAACTCCGATTTTTTTGAAAAATAGGATTTCTGGGCAGAATTAAAAAAATAATATTTTTTGGACTTGACTAGGATTTCTTACCTAGCTCAAAAAATCCTATTTTTTAACACAATTTTTTAAGTTTTAAGTCGCATATATGAAGCCAAAGTTAAACTAAATAATAACCAAAATAAATGTATGGGGTTTAAACATTAAAATAGCTTACTATTCAACTAGTTAAGCATAGAAGATTGATTTAAATATATATTCATAAGTTTTTGAAAGCATAACTTACATTACTAATGATCAATGACCAATTTATTGCTTGACTTTTTAATCTAGTTTTGTTAATAAATTCTTTTGAACTTTGCTTGCTGAAAAATTTCTAGTTGAATTTCTATCATATGCGCGTCTCCAGATGGCCCCCAAATCGGGGTTGGCAGGGGCCTAAAATACTGTTTGCACTGGAGTTTTTTGTAAAATTCCATTATATAAACTAAGTGTTTTTGACGAAAATTATTTCTTGTTTGAACGGATTTCAAGTACGATCCGACTAAGTGCTGCGCCTCCACCTGGCCCCCAAATAGGGTAAATGCAATATAGGAACACATTTTGCTGTTATTAAATAAGTTATTGTTATTTAATCACTTTGAAAGTTTCAAAGCACTCCGATTTTTGAACTGGACTTTTTTCAGAGTGAAAAGGTTTTTACGATTTTTCCGTTGATGAACCTATTGACAAACTGATTGTTTGTAGATAGTTGCTTTTTGATTATAATCAACTTTGTTGATACCTTATCAACGCGCAACCCCAAAGGAGTTGAATGTGAAACGTAGTAACGAGCGGAGCGAGATAATAGCCTTAAGAAAACCTGGGGAGAAATATAAACAACGCCTCAACCCCAAAGGGGTTGAATGTGAATAGCTTAAGGAAAACCTGTGGAAAATGTGCTCCCCGACGCGCCAACCCCGAAGGGGTTGAATGTGAAGAGCCACTGGTGAAACCTGGGGGAAAAAATAACCTCGGTTTGCCCTTTTTTTGTATTTAACCAAATCGGAAAATGCTAACTATTTTTCAACAGTTACAATCAGCTTTTTTTGTTTGCTAACTTAAAGGAAACAACAACATGCCTTACTCAGCAGAAGTTAGTCGCACTAACCCGTCGTGCATTTTATTTTTAATTGATCAATCCTATTCAATGGAGGATCCATTTGGAGGTGGCGAATCGGGTGCTAAAAAAAATGCGGTGGCAGATGTCATCAATAAACTCTTACAAAATTTCGTCATCAAGTGTGCTAAAGATGAGGGTGTCCGTGATTATTATCATATCGGTGTCATTGGTTATGGTGGCGAAGTCAGCTCGGCTTTTAGCGGTGAATTGGCGGGGCAAGACTTGGTGCCGATTAGCCAAATTGCTAATCATCCGGCTCGCGTTGAGGAACGCACCAAAAAAGTATCCGATGGTGCTGGGGGGGTTAGTCGAACAAACGGTTAAATTTCCTATCTGGTTTGATGCTGTCACATCCGGTGGCACACCGATGTGTCAAGCAATGCACCATGCTCACAAACTCCTTTCCGCTTGGCTCACTGATCATCCTGATTGTTTTCCACCGATAGTGATTAATATTACCGATGGTGAATCGACGGACGGCAACCCAAGTTCTGTCGCGCAAGACATCACCAGTCTGAAAAGTAGCGATGGTGACGTTTTGTTGTTTAACGTTCACTTGTCTTCACATCGGGGTACAGCGATTGAATTTCCCGATAGTGAGGCCGCTTTGCCCGATCAATACGCTAAACTCCTTTTTCAAATGTCCAGTGTCTTGCCTAATTCTATCAAAGAAACGGCCTCTCAAGAGGGTTTTCGAGTGTCGGCCGGAAGTCGCGGTTTCGTATTCAATGCGGATATGGTGGCATTGATTAACTTTTTAGATATTGGCACACGCCCAAGTAACCTCCGATAGTAATGGAAAAGATCGATGGAAATCAGGACTCAGTCGTTTAGGCTACCCAAACAGGGTAATACGCTAGAAGAGTATGAAGATGCCGTTTTTCATTCGAGTTGGCTAGAAAATCCGCCAAATGGGCTGTTTAGGGCCGCAGTGGCGGATGGTGCTACCGAAGCGTCTTTTTCTAAGGTGTGGGCTAACTTACTTGTTGAAGCCTATTGTCAAGGTGAACTGAATGATGAAAAAACGCTTATTCAGCATTTACCACGATTGCAAAAACAGTGGTATGCAGAAGTTACTCAAAAACCGTTACCTTGGTATGCCGTAGAAAAACGACAGCGCGGTGCGTTTGCCGCCCTGGTTGGTTTAACCGATTCATTTATGCTAACAAATCCTAACGAATATTAACAAACGTTAACAATAGCTCCCGTTAGAGAGGGTGAATCTACCACTCCGTACCGAAAATGAGAGATAGCCGCTTTATACAATCTGAATTCGCTTGGTTCTCGCAAATTGAGAGATTGTAAGTCTCAGGTTTTACCAGTACGACATTGAGTACTGAACCAGATACCTGCCGCTTTATAACGGTTAATTTTATAAAAATTCTCATAAAAGTCAATCATTTTTTCCAGCACCTGCAGAATAATTGGTATTGTTTGTGAAGATTTGTTAATAAATTGGGTACTATGCATGAACCCTATACAAAGATCGCTATGAGATTATGGCAATAGGCGATAGTTGTTTATTTCATATCAGAGGTGACAAGCTAGAAAATGGTTTTCCGATAGCACATTCTGAACAATTTAACAATCGGCCATTATTACTCTCTAGCGTTGCCGCACCCAATGAAAACATTGCCCAACATCTTGTCTATAAACAAACACTGTCATTGCAAAGGGGCGATGAATTTTATTTGATGACTGATGCGTTGGCGTGTTGGTTTTTGCAAATGTCTGAAAAAAAACGCCAACCGTGGAGAACAATGCGCTCACTCAAACAAAGTGATTTTGAACAATGGATTGCCAAATTGCGAAACACAAAGGCACTGCGTAATGATGATGTCACTTTGCTACAAATTATTACCAAATAGAAAGTTGAAGTCGTTTCGTTTATTGCGCGGAGCGGATTTCCCGAAACATCAAACTATGATGATGTCACTTTGCTACGAATTATTACTCAATAGGAGATTTAAAGATGGCTTGGCCTACAGCACAAGACTATAGCGAAGCGGTACAAAATCCGCGTTTAAATTTCCAAGACGCGGAACTAAAAACAGGGCAAGTAGAATTGACGCCGCTTGGCTTGCCTCGTCCAAGGAGTGGTAATTTTGCAACGGTTTATCGGATGCAGTGTGGACAACACCATTGGGCTGTTCGTTGTTTTCTCCGTAATGTGACAGATCAGCAACAGCGTTACGCTGCAATCAGTGAGTATTTACGTCTCAAACGCTTAGGGCGTATTCAACTCCCCTATATGGTCGATTTTAAGTTTCTTGAAGATGGGATAAAAGTCAGTGGACAGTGGTATCCGATTCTAAAAATGGAATGGGTAGAAGGTGAACTACTGGATAAATTCATTGAAAAACATTTACCAAACTCAACCACATTGCGACATTTAGCAGAACGTTGGGTAACAATGACACAAACTTTAGAAAGTGCTGGAATCGCACATGGTGACTTGCAACATGGTAATATTTTAATTGTTCAGGGTGAATTGAAACTGATTGATTATGATGGCATGTTTGTCCCCACGTTGTTCGGTTTTTCTAGCAACGAAGTCGGGCATTATAATTATCAACATCCGTCAAGAACTGGGGATGATTTTAGGGCCGATATTGATCGTTTTTCAGCTTGGGTGATTTATATTGCCTTAATTTCTCTGAGTATTGATCCAAGTTTATGGCAGCGCGTCGGTGCAGGGGATGAGTTTATTCTATTACGCAAAGAAGACTTCGTTAAACCGGATACTTCTGCTACGCTGGCACTGTTAACTCAACATAACGATGCGCTTATCCAATCACTTGTTACCGGATTTAAACAGTTACTTCGCAATCAGGCCCAGATTCCACCGTTAGATCAGCAAAAAGTGATTGTTTCCAGCACGCAGCGTCCCGTTTCTAATGCCAATCAGGGAACGACTACTCATACAATCTCAACGTCCAGTGATTGGTTAGCCGATTCTCTTTTACAGCAGCAACAAAAGTCATCACCTTCTGTTCAATCGCCACCCATTTTAGTTAAGCCTACTTATCACAGAGTCAAACCGCAACCGAGAAGCCAATCGCAGCAGCCCACGACTTCTCCCCCAGTCAAACCGCAACAATCGCCGCCCACTTCAGTTAAGCCACCTTCTCACTCAGTCAAACCGAAAACGAGAGGCAAAAAGTGGCTAACCTCAAAATTAGTGGCCGTTGGGTTATTGATTGTTGGCTTACTTTTCATTGTCGGGATGATTTTTTTAGGATTAGAAATTGAAAAACGTGAATTAGCAGCAGAAAATTTGCACGTATGCGAAAAAAAATTCCAAGCGAATCGTTTAACGACTGCTTCAGTGTGTTATAAAAAGGTGTTGAAAAAATACCCAAGCAATGCCGAAGCATGGGCAGGTTTAGAGAAAATTGAGGCGCATTATGTCACTTTGATAAAAGTTTTTTTAGATCAAGGACAGCAAGACAAAGCAAAACAGTATTTAGCGAGTTTACGCAAGGTGAATCCAGACTCATTGAAGTTAGCAGCACTGGAAACGAGATTGCAATCGCTTAAAGCTGAACAAGAACGTTTAGCTTTAGCGAGTCAAAGGGAAGAAACCGAAAAACGTGAATTAGCTCAAAAATTGCGCGAATGCGACAAACATTTCCAAGCGAATCGTTTAACAACTGGTAGAAGCGGAACCGCTTTGGTGTGTTATCAAGCGGTGTTGAAAAAAGACCCAAATAATGCCCAAGCCTTGAAAGGTTTAAAAAACATTGAGGCGCGTTATGTCAAATGGGCTAAACGTGCCTTAAAAAAAGGACAAGCAAATAAAGCCAAGCGGTATTTAGCGAGTTTACGCCAGGTAAATCCTCAATCGTCTCAGTTGGCTGAGCTTGAATCACGGTTATCAAGACTTTCTTCATCGAACCGCTATACCGACAATGGCAATGGCACCGTCACCGATAATAAAACGAGACTGATTTGGCTGAAAAAGGCGAATTGTTTTGGCAAACAGAATTGGGAAACTGCCATGCGAAGTGCTGCCAAACTAGCGCATGGAGAATGTGCTCTTCGTGATGGTTCAAGGGCTGGAATGTGGCGTTTGCCTACCAAGGATGATTGGAAAGCGATGATTGATAAGAAATATAAGAACTCGGATTGGAGTCAGCCCGGCATTTCAAATGCGGCTGGTACCGGCCCATGGAAAGAAGGTGATGCGTTCTCCGGGGTGCAGACCAGCGCCTACTGGTCGTCTACCGAGTACGCGAACGACAACGCCTGGCGCGTGTACCTCCGCTACGGCGGCGTCCCCACCGGCGGCAAGGACGGCACCTACTACGTGTGGCCGGTGCGTCGCAGACAATAGATACTTTGATACTTTGATACTTTGGAGGCTTTGACGGGGGATTGTATATAAGAAAGGATTTAAACCGCTAACTACAAGGATTATATATAAGAAAGGATTTAAACCGCTAACTACAAGGATTGTATGTTTCGACAAGCTCAACAACCTAATAAGAAAGGATTTAAACCGCTAACTACAAGGATTGTATATAACAACGGATTTAAACCGCTAACTGCAAGGATTGTATATAAGAAAGGATTTAAACCGCTAACTACAAGGATTGTATATAAGAAAGGATTTAAACCGAGTAGCACCACGAACCAATCCCTTATTATATACAATCCCTGTAGTTAACGGATTTAAACTGGTAACTACAAGGATTGTCTATCGATGCGGATTTAAACCGGGCACACCCACGATCTAATCCCTTATTATATACAATCCTTGTAGTTGGATTTAAACCGCTAACGACAAGGATTGTCTATCGATGCGGATTTAAACCGCTAACGACAATGTCTATCGATGCGGATTTAAACCGGGCACACCCACGATCTAATCCCTTATTATATACAATCCTTGTAGTTAGGGTTTTCAGGACTAAAAACTTGCTCATCAAGTAATAGATATTAAAGACAACCATAACAGATTGAATAGAAAAATAATGCGACTCAACAGATTGATTTTGAAAGGTTATAAATCCATTAAACAAACGGAAATTGAGTTAAATAACTTGAATGTTTTTATTGGTGCCAATGGTGCTGGAAAGTCCAATTTCATCTCCTTTTTTAAGTTACTGAACGCCATTATTAATGAGCAACTCAGTATTTTTGTACCTAAAAATGGTTTTGCCGAAGCCTTTTTACATTATGGTAGAAAACAGACTGAAACGATAGAAGCCCAATTGGAATTAGGTACTCATAGCTATCAATTTCGGCTTGAACCCACCGCCGACAATCGTTTTATTTTTACAGACGAAATCTTAACTTATCAACAAGATAGTCAAAAACCTTCGATCACCCATTTAGGCGTTGGACACTCAGAATCGAATCTTGCCAAGTTTTCTGATAACAATATAGCCAAAGGTATTATGCCGATAATAAAGCAGTGGCAAGTTTATCATTTCCATGACACTAGTCGAACCGCTTCAGTCAAACAAGTTGGCTCTATTCATGATTACGCCTATTTGAGAGAAGATGCCAGTAACTTAGCCGCTTTTCTCTATAAACTGAAACTGAAGCATAACAAGCAATATAGGGCGATTTGTATGACAGTGCAAAAAGTCGCTCTTTGGTGATTTTATTTTAGAACCAACACTAGAAGACAGCGCCTCTATTTTCTTAAAATGGCGTGAAAAAGGGGGAGATTTTCCATTTACAGCACATCATCTTTCAGATGGCACACTTCGATTTATCTGTTTGGCGGCGGTTTTGCTTCAACCACAACCACCGACAACGATTATTATTGATGAACCAGAATTAGGCCTACATCCTTTTGCCATCAATATCTTAGGCGGATTGATCCGCACTCTCTCTAAGTCAAACCAAATCATTTTATCGACGCAATCGGTGAATTTGCTTGATCAATTCCAAACAGAGGATGTGATTGTCACCCAAAGAATGAATGAAGTCTCCTTATTTAACCGCTTAAAAGCAGCCGAGTTTGAAAAATGGCTGGAAGAGTATTCGCTCAGTGAACTGTGGGAGAAAAATTATCTCAAAGGGAGGCCTTCATAATGAATCAGTGGACAAGATTAAATTTTATTGTTGAAGGTGATCAAGAGCCTGGGGATAAATCCCAGGCTCAAAGCTAAAGTCTGCTAAAGCATACTCAAACCACACTGATTTTCCTATATAAATTAAATATTTAGTCGGCTTTAGCCGACTTTAGCTGTTAGCCTGGGGATTTATCCCCATGCATCTTGATCATCAAGTGGAGGTATGCCAAATTACCCGAAAATCAAAAATGATATTAAAGGTTGGCTCAGTGAAGATAGTGAAGCTTATCTAACAACTTTTTACAGCGAATTACGCGGATAAACGAACGAATTTAGTACAGCGAATTACGCGGATAAACGAATTTACAGCGAATGACGCGGATAACTGAATTTATTTAGTACAGCGAATGACGCGGATAAACGAACGAATTTAGTACAGCGAATTACGCGGATAAACGAACGAATTTAGTACAGCGAATTACGCGGATAAACGAATTTACAGCGAATGACGCGGATAAACGAACGAATTTAGTACAGCGAATGTAGGGGCAACGCCCCTTTCTGGTTATTTTTGTTTCTAAAAAAGTCCAATTTGTTCCATTTTTGAGTCTAATTAAGTCAATAACCACGTATTTTTAGGGCTAATATTGGAACAACTTTTGAGGGCCATGTTGTCAGTTGAGTGAGTTCAAATTTGATGATGGCCCTCTTTCGTTACTTCCGTCAATAACCACGACTTTTTTATGGCTAATATTGGAAGAACTTTTGAGGGCCATGTTGTCAGTTGAGTGAGTTCAAATTTGATGATGGCCCTCTTTCGTTACTTCCGTCAATAACCACGACTTTTTTATGGCTAATATTGGAACAACTTTTGAGGGCCATGTTGTCATTTGAGTGACTTCAAATTTGATGATGGCCCTCTTTCGTTACTTCCGTCAATAACCACGTATTTTTTATGGATAATATTGGAACAACTTTTGAGGGCCAGGTTGTCAGTTGAGTGACTTCAAATTTGATGATGGCCCTCTTTCGTTACTTTTAGTTCCGTCAATAACCAATTCGCCCCGTTGGGGCTTGCTCATCGTTAGACATTTTTCAGTTTTAAAAGCCAGGGGCGGTGCCCCTGGCTATATTAATTCGCCCCGTTGGGGCTTGCTCATCGTTAGACATTTTTCCGTTTTCCGTTTTCATCTCGATATTCGCATGAGGAGTATGAAATGTCATACAGCCAATTTACTTTAGCCAGTGTTAAGAAAACTTTTGATCTCACAACTTTTGAAGAGGCTGATATTTTTGCGGGCGTACCGAAACGAGGACGCAGTGACTATTTAGCTGAAACGCTCCGATATAATGTGCCGCTCGCTCTCGCCAGTAACAGTGAAAAAGCCCGTTCCGAAATGATTATTGCCCCTATCTTAATTGAGGTTAGAAAACAATTACAGTCTCGCTTGAGTCTATTTTCTGGTGTTGAATTTAACGTGGATACGGAAACAGGCTTGACGGGATATTGTTATTTTATTCTCAGTCATTCATCGGAGCAACTTATTATCACCGCGCCAGTGATGATGTTGGTAGAAGGGAAAAACGAAAACCTTAAAGGCGGATTGGGACAATGTATCGCAGAAATGGTAGCCGCGCAATTGTTTAATGAACGTGAGGATAATAAAATACCCGCTATTTATGGGGCGGTTACTACCGGCACCAATTGGAAATTCCTAAAACTCACTGGCAAAACCGTTGAGATTGATTTGAATGAGTATTACCTAACAGAAATCGAACAAATTCTGGGTATTTTAGTTACTGGTATTCAAGAGAGTAAAAAAGTTATTACTGCCTAAAGAATCACTTGACTGGCTATTTAGGAACGCGCACGAATTAACTCATTCAATTTGGCGTTGTTTCGGGAATGAGGCTGGCATTCGGTGAAACATTTTCCACCACTAAATTATTTCATGCACGTTCCTTAAAAAAGCGAAAAGAGTTTTGCAAGTTTCGATAAACATAAAAAATATTTCATGTCAACAATTATCAATATTTTTGTGAAGTCTAATAAAAAAGCACCGGGCAATACCGCTAAAAAGGTGAGTCGTAACAAGCCCAGCAAAGCCTGTTGAGGAAAATTTTCGACTAACGTGAGTTAGGCTTTAAATATCAATAAGTTACAGAATGATGAATTTTATCAACTATTTTCGGACTGACGCATTGACAAAATAAATTGATTGACTATTCAATCAGTTACCTATAAAAGGCCACAGCCTTTATTTTTTATTGATAATTCATTCCAGTCTATGGCCCACAAATTAAGCGTTATTCACGTATTAATATTAAGGGTTTTAAGCTAAAAAGTTATTTCAATAAATCAATTACTTATACTAAAGTTTGTCAGAGCAAATTTATATAACTGATTGAAAAGTCAAACTCACGTTACTTGGTAAACGCCGACACGACAAAAACCCCGTGATGCTAAAGCCATTTTAGGAGGAAAAACGTTAACGATTTCGGCAAAGTGTGTCGCGAACTTAAAGCATTTTTCAGCACTCTTAACATTGTGTGGAGGCACACCTTTCCAATGAATTCAACACCTTACTTAGCCCCGGCTAAACTCAATTTATTTTTGCACATTACGTCACGACGGGCGGATGGCTATCATAACTTACAAACAATTTTTCAATTTCTTGACTATTGCGACGTTTTGTATTTTAATACGCGCCCCGATGGACGATTGTCGTGTCAAAACACCGCGGAAAATTTGCCGGCCGAGCAAGACATCGTCTTACGGGCAGCGCGTTTACTCAAACAATCTAGTGGCACACCGTTGGGAGCGGATATTTTTGTGATGAAAAAAATTCCCATGGGGGGCGGCCTAGGCGGCGGTAGCTCCGATGCCGCGACAACTTTGTTAGCTTTAAATCAGCGATGGCAATTAGAATTGCCATCTGCTACACTCGCAAAAATTGGCCTGAGCTTAGGCGCGGATGTTCCCGTTTTTGTGCATGGTCACGCTGCGTGGGCGGAGGGTGTCGGCGAGTCCTTAACACCGATAGACGACCTTGAAGAGCCTTGGTATTTCGTCATTCACCCCGGTTGTCACGTTTCAACGGCCGAAATTTTTTCAGCACCGGACTTGACACGCGATGCCTTTTCTATCACAATAGGCGACTTTATAGCCGGCCACGGCAAAAATGTTTGTGAGCCGGTGGTGCGCCGTCGTTATCCGCAAGTCGGGCAAGCCCTTGATTGGCTTAATCAATATCGTCCCGCTCGCTTAACTGGAACGGGCGCATGTATTTTTGCCGCGTTTGAGAGTGAGGCTGCCGCTCACACCGTTTTCGCGCAATTGCCGGGTGAATGGCGTGGCTTTGTGGCAGCGGGTAAAAATCTTTCCCCGGCCCTCAGCTTGTTCACAAACGCATAGAATAGTGTATAATATGTTTATTCTCACCCTTCGCTAAGGGTGAGGGGCAACTCAATCAATTATTGGGGTGTAGCCAAGTGGCAAGGCACCGGGTTTTGATCCCGGCATTCCCAGGTTCGAATCCTGGCACCCCAGCCACTTTTCCTCACTTTTCCTTCACCAAAAAAACCCGTGGGAGTTTCGGTGTGTCTAGCCGAATGATGATATTTACGGGTAATGCCAATCCGGTTTTAGCAAAAGCCGTGGTGGGCCATCTGAATTTACCCTTGGGCAAAGCCGTCGTTGATCATTTTAGTGATCACGAAATTTTGGTAGAAATCCACGAAAATGTTCGCGGTAAAGATGTGTTTATCATCCAACCTACCAGTACGCCTACCAATGATCATTTAATGGAATTACTCGTGTTAGTAGACGCAGTGCGGCGAGCCTCGGCTGGCCGTGTCACAACCGTAATTCCTTACTTTGGTTATTCCCGTCAAGATCGCCGCCCTCGCTCCGCCCGTGTTCCTATCACCGCCAAAGTCATTGCCAATATGATCACCACTGTCGGCACCGATCGTGTACTCACTGTGGATTTACATGCCGACCAAATTCAAGGTTTTTTTGATTTACCGGTTGATAATGTTTATGCCTCACCCATTTTATTGGGCGATATTTGGCGACATGAATATCCCAATTTAATGGTTGTCTCGCCTGACGTTGGGGGCGTTGTTCGTGCAAGAGCCTCGGCTAAACAGCTCGGTGATGCGGATTTAGCCATTATTGACAAACGTCGTCCTCGTGCAAACGAGTCTGAAGTGATGAACATCATCGGCGATGTCGAAAACCGTACTTGTATTATCATTGACGATTTGGTTGATACGGCGGGCACTTTGTGCAAAGCGGCGGGTGCCCTTAAAGAACATGGCGCTGCCAAAGTGGTTGCATACTGTACACATCCGGTGTTATCAGGCAATGCTGTGAAAAATATCGAAGCCTCAGCACTGGATGAATTGGTGGTGACTGATACGATTCCTTTAAAGGAAAATGCTACCGCATGTTCACGCATTCGTCAATTGAGTATTGCCGAAATGTTGGCCGAAACCATGCGCCGCATTAGTGAAGAAGAATCGGTGAGTTCCTTGTTTATGGAATAAAATCTGTGATATGTGATCTGTGATCTGTGTTCAATGATCACTGATTTATCACTGATCATTGATTTATCACTGATCAGTGATGAAATAAAAAAGTTCCCAACCAACAAATACCACTTCAAATCTGCCTTAATCAACTCCATCAACGACTCGCTTGGTACTCCAAGTTTTTCCACCAAGGCTATAATCAAAATCTCGTATTCTGTCAATATTGTTTTGACAGGTGAAATACGCCTGAAAGAAGTCGTTTGGCTCTCCAAGTTATACTGCAAACCGTTAGGATTTTTTTAGCTGTGTCAAGTATCAAACTGGCCGACTCCGGTTCCCGTCAATAGAACATTGACAGAGTACTATAGATATTCAGATAGTTAAGTAGGTACGCATAAATATTTTTGGTGACGGTTTGTAGTAGTCGCTGGTTTGTAGTAGTCGCTGGTTTGTAGTCGTCGCTGGTTTGTAGTCGTCGCTTTAGCGACTATTACCGCTCGTTATGTCTTTTGTTTACCCAGTTATTTTCTGAAAATCCGTGCCGTCTGTAACTGATAACTGATAACGAATAACTGATAACTGATAACTGATAACTGAAAAGGAGAGTCAATAATAATGCTTTCTTTTGAAATCAATGCCCAACGGCGATCTGAATTCGGTAAAGGTGCGATCCGTCGCCTACGTCGCAAAGGATTTGTGCCTGCCATCATATATGGTGTCAAAAAAGAGCCAGTACCATTAACTCTCTCCCATGATGATTTGCTTAAGCGTTTGGAGCTTGAAGGGTTTTATTCGCGGATATTGACTGTCAATATTGATAATCAACCCGAAAAAGTGGTACTCAAAGATTTACAACGTCATCCCAGTCGCCCTGCGGTAATGCATATGGATTTTCAGCGCGTCAGTGAGACTGAAAAACTACATAGGCGTGTACCTTTACATTTTACCAATGAAGAGCAATGTGTAGGGGTAAAACAAAGCGGCGGCACTGTGTCGCACCATACGGCTGAGGTTGAAATACGTTGTTTGCCCAAAGACTTGCCGGAATATATTGAAGTCGATTTGACCAACATCAAACTCAATGAAATTGTACACTTATTTGATTTGGTACTCTCTGAGGGTGTGGAATTAGTTGCTCTGGCACATAAGGATACTGAGCGTAATCTGCCCATCGTTTCGGTACATTTATTGCGTGGTGCCAAAGCCGAAGAAGAAAGTGGTGAAGAAGGCGCTGCTGAAGGCGAAAAACAACAAGAAGAATAGGTAGGTAATAAGCGTGTCTATTGCGCTCATAGTGGGGCTGGGCAATCCTGGCCCCCGTTATGCTGTTACTCGTCATAATGTTGGCTTTTGGTTAGTGGATCAAATTGCCGGACAGGCTCACGAATCATTTCGCACTGAGGCGAAATTTTCTGGTGAAGTCTGTCGCGTCGAAATCCCCCCAGGGGGGATTTGTTGGTTGCTCAAACCTAACACTTTTATGAATCGCAGCGGACAATCCGTCGCGGCATTGGCAAACTATTATAAAATTCCCGTTGAGCAGATTTTGGTCATTCACGATGATCTTGATTTTCCGCCGGGGACAGTTCGCCTTAAAAAAGGGGGTGGCGATTGCAAGCATAATGGCTTAAAAGATATTATTTCTCATCTCGGTAGCAAGCAATTTTTGCGGTTGCGGTTTGGCATCGGCCATCCGGGACATAGAGACGACGTAATTGGTTATGTGCTGAATGCCCCCACCCGCGACGAGCATGCGGAGATTGAAGCGGCTATGAGTGCCGCTTTGGAAGTGATGCCGCTGATAGTGGCGGGGGAGGTTAATAAGGCGATGCAACAGTTGCATACTCATATTTAACGGTTCCGTCCAAAGCTTTAGCTTTGGAGATATACTGATAAATCCGTTCAAACCTAAAGGTTTGGAAGGTAAATTTCACCAGTACCCTTGAGGGTACTTTAGTTTTCAGCCTAGTACTTTGTCAATGTTCTATTGACGGGTACAGGAGTCCAAGATTTATCTTGGAAGTGCCCATAAAGTCCTGTCAAACGGACGACTGCCAAACGTTAGTTTGGAGGACTGTCAAACGGACGACTGCCAAACTCAAGTTTAGACTCTTGATCAGTGATAACTTAAACTTATCACTGATTAAAACGATGGACTTTCATAAAATAATGTTAAATCGCCACAAAATATTTACTTTCCTCATTCTGTCTGTCATTTCACTCATCTTCTTAGGCGCTTGCGGTAGCGATAACAACACAGATGGACAAATCAGGGGAAAAGCAAGCATTATTGAAAGAGGCGTCATAAATTGTTTTGCAGACGGTTTAACGACCTCTAAAGGAAAACCTGTCTATTGTGAAACTTCGGCCGTCGCATATCAAGGTGCCTACCTGATTTTCGGCAGTGATAAACCCATCCCTAAAAAAGGCCATTCGGCCGTTTTCGCCATCAAATATACCGATAATGGATTGCCTACCGATAGCGGGTTATCTATTGAGCCGCTCAGTTACTTGACAGCACCCTCCTTTCTGGCCGCTATAAAGTATGAAGACTTTACAGTAACCCCGGATGGTTTGTATGTCATAGCAACCACCGGTTTTGATCGGGTAAAAAGTGGTTCCGTTAAGTGGGATGGTTACAATACCTTGCTCTTGTGGAAGGTTGGAAGTCCAGATACGGTGACGGTTGCATCACCGACTACCACTAACGGGGTAACGAGTTCTGTCTCGCTGCGCGAAAAGATTTCTCTTGCCTTGAAGTCGGAACAATTTCCTAACGGTGTACCTTATTTTAAGGTTGAAGGACTCGCTGCCATCCCCGGCAATAAATTGTTATTTGGGATACGCGAGTTGGGGGCCAATTACAAAGAGTTTGAGTATGCGGCGAAAATTATTTCCGTTTCTTATCAAATCAGGAATGGTAACGTGCTGGTGTTGGCAGATGATTTTAAGTTGATTTACAGTTATGATGTGAGCAAAGCATTCAATCAACAAACCGTTGCCCTATCCAGTCTTGAATACGATAAGCACTCTGATAGGCTTTACTTGCTTACCTGTTTTGAAGAATCGGAAACCGACGAAGGTTTGGGCGGGTATCTCTGGACACTTCCCATTGCTGACTTGAAGAGCGGGAAAGCACCCACTTTTGAAATAAAGGAGGATGGTACTCCTTTATTATTTGCCCATAAATCAGAAGGAATCACGGTATTAAGCAAGAATAAAGTGCTGGTTATCCATGATGATGACCGTGTATTAGGCCGGAAAATAGTAGAAAACCCAGAAACGCAATTTTCTAGGCAAGCTAATCAAGCCGCCTACAGTATCGTGTTTTGGACAAGGAATCCAAAGCATTAGCTTTGGACAAAATTCCTGGAGTCCAAAGCTCATGGAGTCCAAAGCTTCAGCTTTGGACAAAATAAGGAGTCCAAAGCTCATGGAGACAAAGTTCATGGAGTCTAAAGCTTTAGCTTTGGACGGTTCTAAAATGGTGTAATCTATTGCACCTTTTCGAGTGTATACTTGCTATTCACACCCCTTCGGGGTTGTTTTGGTGTGTTCGTTTTTTTCCTTTAGTGTAACCTGTGGCTATTCACATTCAACCCCTTCGGGGTTGGCACGTCTCCGACACCTTTTCCACAGGTTGCACCTGTGGCTATTCACATTCAACCCCGAAAGGGTTGGCGCGTCTTTAATAATAGGTTCTGAAATTAATAGAAAACGTGTTATGTCATACAGTGATTTCGATTTAAAAAAAGTTAAGTCTGAATTTAAGTTAGAGATAGTCGAAAATAAAGACTTGTTTTCCAATATTGAAGAAGTGGAAATCAGCGACTTTTTATCGGCTATTTTAAAACAAAATATTCCCATCGCATTGGCAATTAGTACCGAAAAAGCCTGTTCTGAATTAATTATAGTCAATCTATTTTTAGAACTTAAAAAGCAATTACAGATTAGCTTTTTTTCAGGTATAGATTTTACGGTAGATAAAGAAAAAGGCTTAAATGGATTTTGTGACTTTATCATTAGTCAATCTTCTGAACAATTCTTTTTAGAGGCACCGGTTATTACAGTAGTAGAAGCTAAAAATGAAAAAATTGTTAAGGGGTTGGGGCAATGTATTGCAGAAATGATAGCCGCCTCGATTTATAATGAACGAGAAAATAAAGCCATTTCATGTATCTATGGTGCGGTTACGACTGGACATGCTTGGAAATTTCTAAAATTAGAGGCGAATACCGCTTATATTGATATTGAAGATTATTATATTAAAAATCCGAAGAATATTGTTGGAATATTAACTTATATGGTCAAACAATCAACTAAGTAGGGTGGGCTAACTCTTTGCACACCAGAATGTTTTGGGAAACAAATAAATTGTTAGCCCGAACTGTGTGAATAGCTTTAGTGGAACCTGTGGGTTTTGGTAAAAGTGCCAACCCCGAAGGTGTGAATAGCCACAGGTGAAACCTGTGGGTTTTGGTAAAAGTGCCAATCCGAAGGGGTTGAATATGAATAGCTTTAGTGGAAGCGGTGGAAAGGAAAGCTTGCCAAAGCCGATAGTTCAGTTCCAAGTCTTTTATTTTAAGAGAATTGAAAATGAAAATGTGGACGTTGTTAGCCCAAGTGTTAAGCTTGGCGTTTGTTGGCACCGTTAAGAACGGAAAAGTTATTCCGTCTGATGTAGAATCTAAAGAAAATACTAAGAAAAAGCAACGGCGGATACGGTGTCCTCTTTGCGGCTGGCAGCCAGACGGCAAACCGTACTGGGGATGTGAGAAGTGTTTTGCCGCCTTTGATACTTTTAAGACTCATGCCCATTGTCCGAACCAGAAATGTGGCAACTCTTGGAGCTATACGCAATGTATCGCCTGTCATAGGCAATCACCGCATGAGGAATGGTATGAAAATGAGGAATAACTTTACCGTTCGTTTGTAGTAGGCGATTTATCGCCTCACGCGCAGTGCAGGAAAGCATAAATTCCCGTACCACCCATAAATCCTATTTTTGCAAAAACACGGTTTTAGAAATCCTATTTTTCAAAAAAAATCGGATTTCTTGGGCAAATAAAGTGCAACCCCGTAGGGGTTGAATATGAATAGCCCCAGGTGAAACCTGGGGAAAGGCCGTGGAGGCCCCAACCCTGAAGGGGTTGAATGTGAAACGTAGTAATGAGCGAAGCGAGATAATAGCCCCAGGTGCAACCTGGGGGAAATTAACACCCACAAACAACCCCGATAGGGGTTGAATGATAGGGAGAAATAACCTGGGTTTAGCTTTGTATTTAACCAAATCGGGAAATGCTATAGTTGGCTTGTAATCGCCTTATTGGTTAGGCGAAAAGCTGACTTAAAATGATAAAGCGACTTCAATCCAAAGGCGCGTGCCGAGGGCCATACTTTGATTTGAAAACATTCAAAGTATTTTATGGCCCCCAAACTCGGCTAAATATCCACACACACAAAGTGGTTAAAATAGCCAACTTAGAGCCTTTTGAATGGGGCATGCATAATTACGCTTTGCGGCTAATTGGCCTTTTATGACAGACACTTTTAATTTCATAGAAATCACCAAAGTATTTATCGCCAAATATCGGCCCTAAAGTAGTTGGCTTGTAATCGCCTTATTGGTTAGACGAAAAGCTGATTTAAAATGATAAACCGACTTCAATCCAAAGGCGCGTGCCGAGGGCCATAACTTAATTTGAAAACATTCAAAGTCTTTTATGGCCCCCAAACTTGGCTTGCCGAGCCACACAAAAAAAGTGGTTAAAATAGCCAACTTAGAGGCTTTTGAATGGGGCATAATTACGCTTTGCGGCTAATTGGCCTTTTATGACAGACACTTTTAATTTCAGAAAAATCACCAAAGTATTTATCTGAAATATCGGCCCTAAACTAGTCGGCTTGTAATCGCCTTATTGGTTAGGCGAAAAGCTGACTTAAAATGATAAAGCGACTTCAATCCAAAGGCGCGTGCCGAGGGCCATACTTTGATTTGAAAACATTCAAAGTATTTTATGGCCCCCAAACTCGGCTAAATATCCACACACACAAAGTGGTTAAAATAGCCAACTTAGAGCCTTTTGAATGGGGCATGCATAATTACGCTTTGCGGCTAATTGGCCTTTTATGACAGACACTTTTAATTTCATAGAAATCACCAAAGTATTTATCGCCAAATATCGGCCCTAAAGTAGTTGGCTTGTAATCGCCTTATTGGTTAGACGAAAAGCTGATTTAAAATGATAAACCGACTTCAATCCAAAGGCGCGTGCCGAGGGCCAGACTTTGATTTGAAAGCATCCAAAGTATTTTATGGCCCCCAAACTCGGCTAAATATCCACACACACAAAATGGTTAAAATAGCCAATTTAGAGCCTTTTGAATGGGGCATAATTACGCTTTGCGGCTAATTGGCCTTTTATGACAGACACTTTTAATTTCATAAAAATCACCAAAGTATTTTTTTCCCCAGGTTCCACCTGGGGCTATTCATATTCAACCCCTTCAGGGTTGGCGTAGTGGGAAAATTTTTCCCCAGGTTCCACCTGGGGCTATTATCTCGCTCCGCTCGTTACTACGTTTCACATTCAACCCCTTCGGGGTTGAGGCCTTTTTGAGCTTTCCCCAGGTTCCACCTGGCTATTATCTCGCTACGCTCGTTACTCCGTTTCACATTCGTGCCCCTTCGGGGTTTGCGTGTTGATAAGCTATCAACAAAATCCGTTATAATCAGAAATTTTCTTCTTCCAACGTCGTGATTCTGCCCAAAGCTTTGGACGGAATTCAGGAAGTGGAAATCTTTTTATGAGTATTTTTATATGAAACTAACTGCCCTTTCTTTTGAAAACTATAAAGCGTTTTCTAAGCGCGAATCTATTGAAGTGCGCCCTCTAACCATACTGATTGGGCGCAATAACGCCGGTAAGAGTGCCATTTCACGATTGCCTCTGCTAATTGCCCGTGCGCTGTCGGATAGCCGTGGCGACTTGAATGGCGACAAGGCAAGACGTTTAACTTGTCTGGACAAATTGATTGACCAAATAGGTGAATAAAATCAGTTGAAATGAGCTAAAATGGATATTATTTACAAGAACAAGAAAGTGCAACGTCAGTGCGATAATCCGTCTGTAGCAGTGCATGGTGAAAAGCGAGCTAAAAAGCTAAAGCAACGATTAAGTCATTTGCGTGCTGCTAGAACCCTTGAATCTGTTGGACGTTTACCTCCGGCACGTTGTCATGAACTCACAGGTGATCTAGCCGGGCTACTTTCTGTCGATTTAGATCACCCTTATCGTCTTTTGTTTGAACCGGCAAATGAACCTATACCAAGAAAAGAAGATGGCGGTTTAGACTGGTTACAGGTTACGGCCGTAAGAATTATTGGGATACAAGATACTCATGAGTAACACAATTAAAAATCAATACAATCCAGAAGTTTATTCGGCGCCAGGTGAGACAGTTGAAGAAACAATTGAGTACCTCGGCATGCCTTTGGCAGAATTGTCTGAGCGCACGGATATTTCTGAGAAAACCCTTAACGATATCATTAACGGAGAAGGCCTACTCACGCCAGAAGTAGCCCTGAAATTGGAGCTCGCTCTTGATGTGCCAGCTGATTTTTGGCTTAATATGGAGCGGAATTACCGTGAATCCTTAGCGCGTCTAGCTGAAAAACAGCGCCTTGAATCGCAAGTAGAATGGCTGAAATTCTTTCCCATCCAGGCAATGACTGAACTTAATTGGGTTAGACGCGGCAAGAATCAAGTTGAGCAACTTAAAGAACTGTTATGTTTTTTTGGCATTGCTGCCACGGCAACTTGGCAAAAACTCTGGGGAAAAACGGCTTACTTTCAATCACCCACTTTCCAGCGCCATCCCCAAGCGGTTTCGGCTTGGTTGCGTCAAGGTGAAAGGCTGGCACAAAAAATGGTGTATGAACCGTATAATGTGTCACTATTCCAAACCATTTTGCCTCAAATTCGTGCTTTAACGACACAATCGCCAAACATCTTTGTTCCTAAAATACAGCGTGTTTGTGCCCAAGCGGGGGTTGCCGTGGTTTTTGTGCCAGAATTACCCCAAGTTGAGATAACAACGATTACTCGTCGGACAACGGAACGTCAAGCGTTAATACAATTTAGTGAGCGTTATCAAAATGATGGGAATTTCTGGTTAACCTTTTTTCAGCAAGTCGGACATCTCTTATTACCGGGTAATAAACAAATCTTTTTGGAAGATGCTTTGGAAGATAACCAAATAGCCCAAGAATTTGCGGCCAAACAACTGATTCCAGAAGCTGAAAGAGGCCAATTTGCCTTAACTTCACACACACCAACACATCCCCAATCCTTATCGATCTAGAGGGAGCCTCTCAATCAATGCCATTAAGTTGGAAATGAACGAATAGTACAGCGAATTTTGAAATTTGTAGTAGGTGCTTTAGCGCCTTAGTTTGTAGTAGGCGCTTTAGCGCCTAAGTTAGTAGTAGGCGCTTTAGTTTGTAGTAGGCGCTTTAGTGTCTGTCACAAAATAACTTGAACAAATTTTATCAATTTGATTAGAATTTGCTCTACAAAAATGACCAGGTTATTTTGTGACAGGCCCTTAGTGAATCCTGTCTGTGGGTTTTGGTAATAGTGCCAACCCCGAAGGGGCATCAATGCCATTAAGTTAAGGGCAACCACAAGGGATTGCCCCTACAAACCGTCATGTCGCGTAGGGGCAATCCTTTATGGTTGCCCTCACCGAAAAGCTTAACTTAATGGCATTGGAAGGGGCCTCCAGTGAAGAGCAACTGGTTACACTAAAGGAAAGCTCAAAAATGCCTCAACCCCGAAGAGGTTGAATGTGAATGAAACCATTTATAGAATCTATTAAAATTCATATCAAAATAGTTTTCAACAGTTATAATCAGCATAATTTTGTTTGAAACACTGCCCTAACCCTTATCAAAATGGGAATTTTATTCTTCCAACGTTGTTATTTTTTCAAAAGATAAAGCATAAAACGTAGTGGCACTTCTACAACATGGGTTATCCTTATGCCATGCCTTATAGACGATACTGGTGCTTTTAAGGGTAAAACGCCGTGGCTGATTTTGGAATCTAAACAACGCGTCGGGGAGGATTTATTCAGCATAACAAAGTACGGTTTTGTGGAAGAATGACACAAGAGGCGCATTCCCATTTTCACAGACAGTTAAGTACAACGGATACGCGAAATAAACGGATAAACCTAAAATGAACGAAAACGGTTTTCTTAAAAGTCATCGAAAGGGTCAATTTTGAACTGATAAAAGTCACTACTATTATTCTAGGGTGCATTGACTGTTATTCTAGGAGGCATTGAAAGTGATTATAATATTTAAAACACTATCCGTTTTTTTCGTGTATCCGTTGTACTTGTCCATGAGCAGGGAATGCGCCTAGATTTATCTCTTTCCAAAACCCGAAAGATGGAAATGCGCCTCATAAATCTTTTAACAAATTTTTAATCAAGAAATATTTCTAAAATTTAATTTTACCCATGACGGATACCATCCCAAAACAATTCAACCAACATATACTTTACACAATTTGCGCTTTTGTCATTTCGAGCAAAGCTCAAAATCTGTAGCCCGTCCAATAAGATTTATCAATATTTATCAATATTTATCAAGGTTTCTCCTCTCGTCGAAACAGAAATCGAAACGAAATGACAGAAAAGCTCAATTTATGTATGGCGGCGCTCGTATAAAGAAATTAATTACCCATTATCCATTACCAATTGTTTATATTAATTAAGGTTACCATTATGCTATTACGTTTCGGTGTTTCCAATTATCGTTCCATCAGTGATTATCAAGAAGTGTTATTAGCAGCCTCTTCCCTCAAAGAACATCAGGCGCAGGTGATTTCGGTTAAAGGATTAGAGGCTAAAATACTGCCAGCGATTGGTATTTATGGAGCCAATGCTTCTGGTAAATCAAATGTTTTGCAAGCTTTCGCGTTTATGCGGCGTCTGCTTTTGAAATCACACGCCAATGGTTCAGCGACAGGTGGCATTGCCCGAACACCTTTCCAACTTGATCCAGAAGTTCTAAAACAACCTTCACATTTTGACTGTGATGTGCTGATTGATAATGTTCGCTACCATTATGGTTTTGTGATAGATGATGACAGAGTACGAGAAGAATGGTTGTATGCTTATCCCTCTAAACATCGTCAAGTCTGGTTCCATCGTCAATACAATGAAGAACCTACTTTTTACTTTGGAAAATGTTTAAAGGGCAAAAATAAAACGATTAAAGCTTTAACCCGCGATAACAGTTTATTTTTGTCGGCTGCTGCCCAGAATAACCATCAACAATTGTCTAAAATATACCGCTATTTTGAAGAACACTATTTTTTCCGCCTCAATGCTGAGCATAGCTTTGAACACTTTGAGACGAGTTATCTCGACAATGGCATGATGAAAACACAGATTATTGAGTTTCTCAAAGGAGCTGATACAGGCATTATTGATGCGCGAATTGAAAAGCGAGAAATCGCTGTGACAGACAAGTCTATTATTGAAACTATCCGAACCGCCCTTGAAAAAGGCAGCAGTGAGATTAACACGTTACGTTTTGGACATCAGAGTATTGGCGGAAAAGAGATTTTCCTAAAGCTCGGCGATGAAAGTCGCGGCACGTTACAATTATTAACTTTATTGGGGCCTCTTTTTGAGGCCTTAGATCATTCCAAAGTCATTTTTATTGATGAACTTGATACCAGTATGCATTCATTATTATCGCTCCAATTGCTTAAGTTATTAAATTCGCCAATCTCTAACAAAGGAGGCGCACAACTGATTTTCACCACCCATGACACCAATTTGTTTGATGGAACCGTTCTGAGACGCGATCAAATTTGGTTCACCGAAAAGGACAAAAAAGGAGCAACTCATCTTTACCCACTGACAGATATTCGCACACGCCCTACTGACAACTTTGAAACAGGTTATTTGCAAGGGCATTTTGGTGGCATTCCATTTTTGGGTGGTTTAGAGGTTTTATTTGCACAGGATTAACAGATGGCAAAAACGCGAAAACTGCCCAAAACACCTTTACTTGCACGGCGTAAACCGCAACGCGAACCTAAATTGAAGCTCATTGTGGTATGCGAGGGAGAAAAAACAGAACCAAAGTATCTCAACGATTTTGCTATAAAATAATAACTACAAGGATTGTATATAATAAGGATTTTTTGTTTAGAGCATCAAATCACGTCAGTTAACTTGTTGTTCAATTGAGCTTGTTCATCTATTTTTATGAAATACTCGCTAAAATACCGAAACATAGAAAGCGATAAGCTGGCCCCCAAATCAATGGCTTAAATAGTTATTAAATGTAAGTTAATATAAAATAATAACTACAAGGATTGTATATAATAAGGGATTTTAGAAACGAGCATCAAATAACGTCAGTCAACTTGTTTTTGTCAATAGCATTTGCTGATTGAATAGCTTTCTTCGGAACGATTTTATTTTAGGCAGATTCGCTTAATTAAATAGAAGTAGTACACTTTCAAATCAATTAGCGAATAAATCCTTTTTTATAACAATCCTTGGGCGTTTGGGCGCACGAAAAAACGTGATCATTGAGTTTAGTGAAACCGGTGGGTTTTGGAAAAAGTGCCAACCCAGAAGGGGTTGAATGTACTCACATTTTACTCCTTCGGGGCAAATAGTTTTTGTTATTGATTCTTGTAAACGGGAAAATAGAAATGCGTTCGTCCAAAGCTGAAGTTTTGGACTCCAAGTAGTGATAAATACTATGTCATTTTCAACACTTATTCAAAAAGGTATTTCTGCGGCACTAGATAGCCCCGTTGTCGATATTCTTGCCGAAGAGGCAGGCGGTAAAGTGGTTTCTATTCTTCTGGAACATTTTAGCTTTACGCCTTACGAAATCGCGCAAACTTATCAAGCCAGTTATGGTTATGCGTTGGCTGCCATCAGTGCTGGCTTGGCGGCACCGGATCAAAAACGGGCGTTTTTACAAAAGCTGACTCAATCGGCACTTACCCGCGAATTTTCTGAGCAAATTGATTCGCATTATTTGCAACCTTTTGCGGCTCAACGTGGAATTATTCGCGCCGGTTTGCCCGATTTACGAAAACAATTCCTTGAACAACTTCAAGAGTTGTCTAAACAACCGCCCATTTTTCAGGCAGAAAAGACGGCCTTCACTGAGGCTGAGTTAGCGGCTATCATCCATTCTGATGGGGCTTTAGCGATTACCGATTTGGTATTGGAACAATTGCGGCGCGTCGCGCCTTTGGATAACACGTTGGAGGCTTTTTTCCGCCATAATGAGTTATTGGGCAACGCGGTTCTTTATTTTTTCCGGGCACAATTGCAAAAAGATGTGCGCGCCGAAAAAACGTTTGCAGCTTTGCAACGAGAAGGCCTTTGGGCGGATGTACGCAATCTTAAATCGGCTCAAGATAATCTCGCCGCGACGCTTGAACAACAGTTGAAGGAGCAAAAAGCGTTGGTGCTGCAAGCCATGCAGGCGAGGGATATCCAAAAAGCCGGTCAAATCACGCAACAAGTGCAAAGCTTGCAAAAAAACCTCGATAATCTGCCTCAAGTCTTGCAGCAAGCTCAGACGGCTTGGCAAAGTAGCCAACGGCAATTCATTGAATTTTCTGATCGTTTTGACAGTTGGGCCACTTTGTTGGATGCTAAAGTGGATCAAGTGTTAACGGAAATGGGAACGTTGCACGGGAAAATTGAGGCCGTGCATGAGGATGTTAGAGCCAATTTGGACAAAACGGCGGAAGTGTCGGACGATGTTAAAGAAGTTAAGCAGTTGATGGTTGGCTTAATGGCGCGGTTTGAGTTATCGTCTCAAGTGAAACCTAGCGACGAATTTACCCAGCATAACAGCGGCAGCCAGAAATTGATTCAAGAAGCCCTTGCGAAGTTAAAACGCTTGCCAAGGCATAATAGTGAATATAATCATTTGGTTATGATGGCGGGCAGTATGGTGTCTTCGGCCGGAGATATCGCTGGGGCCGAAAAGTTATTTCGCCAAGCCAAGGATTCGGCTAAAAATGCGGCGGATAAAGCACTGGCTTGTTTCAATCTGTTTCAAGTGCTACTGCGGCGCCAAGCCTATTCCGAGGCTTTAGCCGAATTACAAGTCGCCATTAATGTCGATCCACAACAATATGCTTTGCATGATGTGCATCGCTATCCGATTGAAAAACTCTTGGGTGCCGGCGGCATGGGCTGTGTGTTTTTGTGCCAAAATCAGTGGCGCACCAGTCGGGTTGTTGTCAAAAGCTTTTGGGAAAAGCGCGAAGGGCGGCTTGAAGAGATTTTTAAAGAAGCGCTCGTTATGCGTCAAGTTGCCGGCGACTATGTGCCAGCGCCGTTGGATTATGGTTTTGTTGATGCGGCTCGGCAGGAACGGCCTTATTTCGTGACGGAATATATTGAGGGTGCTTTGGATGGAGAAGCATGGTTAGCCAAGTATGGCAAATTGGATTTGCAAACGGGTTTGGATGTGGCGCTGCAAATTGCTCAAGGTTTGGCGGTAGCCCATCAAGCGAATGTTTATCATCTCGATCTTAAACCGGCTAATTTGTTATTGAAGCGCGTTGACGGTCGTTTAATGGTTAAAATCATTGATTTTGGGTTAGCGCGAGCGGCCACCTCTTTGAAACAACAAGCGGCCGTGACGCAAAGTCATAGCGGTAAGAGTTTATTAGCAGAAACGATTTTTGGGACGCTTGACTATGCACCGCCGGAGCAACAGGGCGAAACGCAGTATGGGAAGCCGGGCGCGAAAAGCGATGTTTTTGCGTTTGGGGCCAGTTTATACCGGTTATTAACCAACGAAAGTCCCCGTTTTCCACATCCTCGCAAATTGCCTGATTTGCCTGAATTACAGTTTTTTCTGTTAGATTGTTTAGAACATGATCCTGATAAACGGCCTGATACGCAAGCCATTATTGCGTTGTTAGCGAATTTGCTGAAAAAGGTTGGCAAAAAACCTCTGTTAGACGCGCCAAGAAAACCCGCTGCCATTGCTAAACCTAAACCTAAAGAGAAACAACCGGCTCAAGAGAAAGCGCAACCTACAGAAATCGTTAAACGGGCTGCTGAAACACCAAGAAAAAAGGCTGAAGAACAAGCGCGAAAGAAGCGAACTGAGCCAACACGGGCCAAAAGTTCATTTTGGGGTAGTGTCAAAAAAGCTTTTGGCAAGCAAGAACAACTTGAGTCACCGCAAGAAGAAGCCAACAATATTATCCAAGATCGCTTACAAGATGGCAGTTTGGGCCCAGAAATGGTCGTTATTCCGGCCGGACAGTTTCTGATGGGCGATATTCAGGGCACTGGCATTGAGAATGAACAACCGGTGCATGAGGTATCGGTGGAAAGCTTTGCCATAGGGCGTTATACCATCACGTTTGCCGAGTACGATAGCTTTGTTGAAGCGACGGGTCGAGAAAAGCCCGATGATGAAGGTTGGGGGCGTGATAATCGGCCGGTGATTAATGTCAGTTGGGAAGACGCAATCGCTTACACGGAATGGTTAAGCCAACAAACTGGGCAACAATATCGTCTTCCTACCGAGGCTCAATGGGAATACGCGGCCCGTGCTGGCACGGAGACGGATTATTGGTGGGGTAATGAGCTTGGTATTAATAAGGCTAATTGTCGAAACAGCGGTAGTCAATTCAGTGGCAAACAAACGGCGCCGGTGGGTTCATTTCTGCCCAATCTTTTTGGCTTATATGATACAGTTGGGAGCGTTTGGGAATGGACTTGTTCCGCCTACGAGCCAACCTATAGTGGTAGAGAGCAACGTTGTTTAAGTAAAGATTATGTGGGGCAAAAGGTATTTCGGGGCGGTTCTTGGGATAGCAAACCGAGGGCTGCGCGGGTATCCTTTCGCTTTGACTGGCGGTTTCAGCGTAACCTGGTTGGTTTTCGTGTTGTAAGGATTTGACTGAGTTATTTTTTATCCAGGATTTTCTTATCCCTGCTTATATCTACAAGGATTGAGTAATGCCGCGGATTTTTTATCCGTTATTATAACGAATCCTTGTAGTTGCTTTTGTCGAATCCCTGTAGTTGCTGTTATCGAATCCTTGTAGTTGCAATTAGTTAGTTATAATGACTTGACTGTCAATTAGTTAAAAACAAAACCCATTAGTTGTAATGATTCGTTCCAGCATATGGCCCACAAATCTTGGGTTATTGACGTATAAAAATTAGGGTTTATATTTACTAAAAAAGGTCTTCTAAATCAGTTAATAACAGTCAACTGATTGATATGAAATAAAATTGATATAATTTATTTATTGAAAAGTCGAACTCACGTTAGTACATTGATGACGAGGAGAAACGAATGGAGTTGAGAATAAATTCGTTGATTTC